>Ga0123334_1001486_pt1 | contig 29199 bp, 26 predicted proteins | sample BiotimSIPDNA_FD_89706 | JGI IMG/M metagenome (GOLD analysis project Ga0123334, IMG submission 89706) | Anaerobic biogas reactor microbial communites from Washington, USA - Biogas_R1 time_0 SIP DNA | ecosystem: Engineered > Bioreactor > Anaerobic > Unclassified | place: Washington, USA...
ATCCTGATACTGGAAGTACTGTTGAATTGTTAGTATGTAAAACTAATGCTATGTCTTCTGGAGCATGTACTGGTGGAAATTGGTGTACTAGTACTGCTGTTGCATCTAATCCTACCTGTTCCTACTCTATACCTACTCCAACAGCAGATGGTAGTTATGATGCATGGGTTTTTGTAGTTGATCAATTTAATTTAGGTGCTTCGGGTACAGGTACAAAACAAGGTTCTGAGTCTGATTTCACAGTAAACAATGTAGCTCCTGTTGTTTCATCTGTTACTCTCAATGGGGGTTCTGCAATTACATTGACTGAAAGTACAACAACAGCTGTCTCAATGACAGCTAGTGTTACTGATAACAATGGATGTCGTAATCTAGGTAATACAGCAGATGAAATATCTAGTGTAAAAGGATATCTATATAGATCAGGAATTACATATACTGGTTGTGACACAGCAGGAGAAGCAAACGGAAACAACTGTTATCCTGAACTAACATGTTCTGCTGGAACATGTACAAATGGTGTTACAACATATTCATGTTCTGCCGATGTACAGTATTATGCGGACCCTACAGATCTTAGTTATCTTCTCTGTAACTATAGTCTATGCTATTATCCAGATTTAGACTTGTATCTTGCGTTTAGCTTCAACTATTTTTTGGAAAACTGGTTGACAACTTTCAATGCGATAGATAACAATAGTACCAGTGGGAATGCAACCTTGGGGACAGGGGTAGAATTAAACTCACTAATAGGCTTTACTACTCAATCTTTAATTGACTATGGGAGCCTTTCTGCAGGAGGAAGTAATGACCCTCTTAATAAAACCACTGTGATAACTCCCACAGGTAATGCTCCCTTTAATGTAAATATTTCTGGGACAAAATTATGTACCGACTATTCTACATGTAGTACTTCAGGTAAAACTCCTATAGATATTGCTCAACAAAAATATTCTCTAGCAACAGGAACATCATATGCAAGTAGTACAGCACTTTCAGCAACACCTACAAAAGCTCTAATCGGAGTACCTAAAATTAATAATGGTACAGTCACAACCAAAACAATATGGTGGGGTGTATCTATTCCAATAGGTACAGTTTCTGGAATATATAATGGTTTAAATACAATAACTGTGATCGGCGAGGGGGTGATTTCTTATGGTGGAATTTGTGAAAAGTGTGCTAACTAAAACCCCACCCTTGGTTCCCTATCCACTCTCTCAATATCTTTTTTCTTTGTTAAATACTCCTTCCTTAGTACCTTGAAATATCCTACTAAACCAACCATCCCTCCATTGTCTCCCCTGTATTTCTTTTCTGAATAAACATAACTCAAACCATTCTCCCTTGTAAAACTACCTATCCTTCTTAAAATCTCCTCACTATTAAACACACCACCACCAACAAACACACTCCTAACCTCAGGATACATATCCAAAGCCTTCTCTAACTTAATCAAAAGAGATTCTACAATCGTATCTAAAAACCCCCTACAAAAATCATATACCCATACAGAATCCTTCTCATGTATCTCTCTAAGTTCCTTAGTCCTGTACAACGCTGCCGTCTTTATACCTGAATAGCTAAAATTCAAATCATTCGAATTCTTCATAGGGACTGTAAATGTAATTACTCCCTTCTTACCTTTCTTTGCAAACTCAGTAAGAGTAGGACCACCTGGATATCCGAAATTAAGCATCCTACCAACCTTGTCAAAAGCCTCACCCACAGCATCATCCAAAGTCTCACCCAACTTCCTGTACTTCCCAATATCTTCAACATATATCAACTCCGTATGCTTACCTGAAACCAACAAACCCAATGCAGGAAAAAGTTCCTCCATATCTTTTTTTACAATCCCTCCACCCTTTGAATTCTCTAACAAACCTGAAAGCAAATGACCCTCCATATGGTTAACAGGGACAAAGGGTTTAGAATATTTAATAGCCAAATCTTTCGCAAACTTCAAACCCACCTCAAGATCAATTGCCAAACCAGGACCGTATGTACAAGCTACAAAATCAATATCCTCAATACAAACCTTTGCCTTTTTCAAAGCCTCTTCATAAACAAGAGGAATATTTTTCTCATGCTCTCTCCTTGCAATATCTGGAACCACACCACCCCATTGTGCATGAATCTCAATCTGAGAAGAAACCACAGAACTAAGAACCCTAGGGCCCCTCAAAACAGCTACTGAAGTATCATCACAACTAGTATCAAAAGCAATTATCAATGGTTCCTTACTCATATATTTCAATACTCCTTTCCTCCAATGAAATATATTTAATTACAACCTTAAACATTGGAATATTCATATTGTCACAAAGTGCTTCTATCTCTTGAAAAAACTTATCTGCCCACTCTATCAAAACAACGTCTCCCTTCTCCAAATGTTCAACTAGACCAGAATTCTCTAATTCTCCCTCAGCTAATCTCCATGTATCCATATGAGCTAGTATTCTCTCAGTACCATTTTTTTCTGTATATGGGTATTCATTGATAATTGTGTATGTGGGAGAATTTACAATTTCCTTTACTCCCAAACTCTGTGCAATTCCCTTCGCAAACTGTGTCTTACCTGCTCCAAGCTCACCACTTAAAGCCACAACACAGGGCACATCAGGAGAGAGATATTTCTTTGCAAAATCCTTGCCAAAAGCAATCGTCTCTTCGACAGAACGAGATTGAATCTCAGATATTTTTTTGTTCTTTATCAATGCATCTTCAAATCGAATCTTTCCCTGCCTTAATACAGACAGTTCATTCAATGTAGTATCCAGTACTGTAGAAGGTTGATTTTTAGGTAAATCTCCTGCATCCAAAAACAAATCTATGAGATCTAAACTTTTCTTTGGTAAATCCTTAATCAGTTGGTCAATACTGTATGGAGTAGCTTTGTAGGACATATTTGCAGATGTAGCAGTAATTGGTTTCCCAAATTTTTCAATTAACTCCAAAGTAAAAGGATATGCTGGATAGCGAACACCTACTGCACCTTGAATTGAGACTACGGGTGGGACTAAAACTCCCTTAGATTTTGATATTACTGTGATTGGTCCGGGTAAGTAGTTGGAGTAGAGATTAATAGCCATCTCGTTTATTTCAACATACTCCTTGGCCATTTCTATACTGGATACAGCAATTGAAATTGGTTTAGAACCTCTTAATTTTTTGTATTCCATTATTTTTTTCAAAGCGACTGGATTAGTTACATCCCCACCCAATCCGTAGCAGGTTTCTGTTGGATATACAATTAACCCACCATTTCGTAAAACCTCGATGGCTTCATGTATTCCTTGATCTCTATTGTTTTGAATGTTGATTATTTTCATGTTACAATATGGATTATACTAAGAATATCGCGAAATGCCCATATTCTAATCTTTTTAAATTGTAAACATCACAAATATGGAGAAAGTACTACACTTAACAGGAGATTCATTTCAGAAAGAGGTTAAGGATTTTGAAGGAGTAGCTTTAGTTGATTTCTGGGCTCCTTGGTGTGGTCCATGTCAGATGGTTGGACCAACTATAGAGGAATTAGCTGGTGAGTTTGATGATGTAAAAATATGTAAGGTTAATGTAGATGAAGAAGGGCTTTTAGCTCAACAGTATGGGATTATGAGTATCCCTGCTGTATATATATTCAAGAATGGTGAGGTAAAACAAACCATTATTGGTGCTCAAGCAAAAGCAACATACAGAGAGGCTATACAAAAAGAGGTTTAGGAAAAGGATTCTAGCAAAAACAAAATATTTAGATATATCGAAATGAAGAGAAAGGGGATAATCTTAAAAAGGACTCCAAAAATTAAAATAGCCTTTGCTATCATTGGTATAGCTATTGGGTTGTTGTTTACTTCGGTCTTTGTTTTTGATAAATCTCTTGAAGATGATTACAAATTCGAAGCACAAGCTGTTGATTGTACTTATAATCATCCTATATGTGGATGGACTGGCCCAGGAAGATGTAGAACTACACCTCCTTCATGCTATGCAAGTGAATTTGCTTGTTCGGGAATGTGTTGTGAGAAATGTTGTACTGAGTCTTGTAACAGCTGTACACCAAGCACCCCAACCGGTTATCAGGCGGTTACATCAAATGGTTGTACTACTACTCAAACATCGTGTACCAGATATTATAACTGTAGTGGAAACTCCTGTGGAACAATTACCACTACCTGGGAAAAAATTAAATATGCAGTGAATTTTAATGCCAATGGGGGAAGTTGTTCTGCAAACCAATCTATATGTTACCAGCTTGCAAACACAGCTCCTACATGTACCAGAACTGGTTATGCAGTAAGTTACACCCAATCTGGGTGCGGAGGAACATTCAACACTTCTACAGGTGTATGTAGTAGTGTTACAGCTGCAACAACTATTACTGCTAACTGGACTCAAAATACTGTAAGGGTCTCATACACTGAGAACCCGGCTGATGGGAATGCTTCTGCTACTGGATTAACTCCTACATACAGGGATGTTACTCCTGGAAGCTCTGCCACAGGCCCTTCTTTTACTACAGCTTCGGGTTATGTTTTTGTTAATTTCACAATCACCTCTGGAAGCTGTGCTGGGACATTTACTGCCTCTACTGGTACTTGTAGTGTAGTAAATGCTGCTATGACTATACAAGCAAACTGGAATATTAGGGTTACGTATTGGGAATCTCCTGATGCTGGAGGAACTCTGAGTCCTACATACAGAGATGTTGCATATGGGGCTTCTGCTACTGGGCCTACTGCCACTCCTGCTACAGGCTGGGCTTTAAACAATTTCTACATTTACTCTGGAAGCTGTGCTGGTACATTTACTTCTTCTACCGGTACATGTAGTAATGTCCAAGTTCCAATTACAATTGTGGCTGTATGGTACAACTCTCCTCCTACTTTTACTGTATCACCTTACGAAACTGTAGCAAGCTATTCAACTTCTCCTACTGCTATCGGAGCAAGTCTTACCTTTAGGGCTAGAGCTACGGATCTTAATGCAAGTTACTACCTAATCATTTGTTCTAGCAACTCTGTTACCGCTGGGGCCAGTGGTGCTGCTCCTACTTGTGGTGCTACTACATACTGTACTAGCTCTGCTACTGCAAGTGGCTCATATGCAACTTGCTCTTACACAACATCCTCAGGCAATGCTTGGTCCAATGCTTGGTATGCTTTTGTTTGTGATAGTAATGTTAACCAAGCTACCTGCTCCAGTGCAAGCCAGGGTTCTGGTAACTCAGGCTCCCCTTTCTTTGTTAATCATGCCCCCTCCTTCTCCGCCTCATCTGTCTCTGCTGCTGTTAATCCCGGAGGAACAATTACTTGGTCAACTACATCTTCTGATCCTGATGGGAATACTATTAAATTACTTGTGTGTAAAACTCAAGCAATGTCATCTGGCTCTTGTACAGGGGGGAACTGGTGCACAAGCTCCCTTGTATCCTCAAATGCTTCATGTAGCTATGTAGCAACGGCACCATACGCTGACGGCTCTTACGATGCATACCCATATATTGTGGACCAGTTTAACCTCGGGGCAATAGGATTCAATCAGGGTGGAAATAGAGGTTTTACAATAAACAATGTGGCACCTTCAGTGTCTTCTGTCACACTAAACAATGGCTCTGCTATCTCTTTAACTGAAAGCACAACTACAAATGTAGAGATTGTCGCAGATGTCACTGATGACAATGGATGTACTAATCTAAGCGCAGGGGATGAGATATCTTCTGTTAAAGGATATTTGTACAGATCAGGAGTTGCCTATACAGGTTGTGATACTTCTGGAGAAGCTAATGCAAATTACTGCTACCCTGAGATAACGTGCTCTGTTACAACAAGTTGCAGTGCTGGATTAACCTCCTATTCCTGTAATGCAAGTGTACAATACTATGCTGATCCAACAACTGCAAATACTCTTTTCTCTAGAGACAACTGGCGATCTACTGCAAAAGCAACTGATGATGACAGTGCTGTTGGTACTGGAGTATCTGCCGGAGTCGAACTTAATACCCTTGTAGGTGGAGATACTACACCTACTACACTTGATTTTGGAAGTCTTGCTCTTGGGGGATCAAATGATCCCTTAGACAAAACTCTTACACATTTCCCAACTGGTAATGTGGGAATTGACATTACAATTAAAGCAAATACCGCAAGCATGTGTACAAATTACTCTACCTGCACTGGTGGAACACCCATTCCAATTTCTTACCAAAAATATTCTCTTTCTTCATCAACTGCATATTCTTCTGGAACAATCCTTACAACTACAGCAGTTGAAAGTGAAATTAATATTGGCAAACAGACAACAAGTACTGCACCTACCAAACAAACTTGGTGGGGAATCTATATCCCTTCTACGACCCTACCTGGTGTGTACAAAGGTTTGAATGTGATTGAGTATGTTATAGGAGAAACATCCGAATGGTAATTACTGTTTTCTTGAGAATTTCCCTTTTTATTCGTAGATTTCTCTAATCTTTTCTGATTAAATATATGTATCATAGGATGAAATCAAATTATGAAAAAATTTAATATTCCCTGGTTAAGAAATGGAAAGTTAAAAATTGCTTTAGCTATCATTGGTATAGCAGTTGGCTTACTACTTACTTCGGTTTTTGTTTTTCAAAAAACTACTGAGAAACCATATTACTTTGAAGCTGAAGCATATAGTCCTACTTGTTCATATAATCATCCCTATTGTGGATGGACAGGGCCTGGAAGATGCAGAACTTCACCGCCCTCTTGCTATGCTAGTGAATTTAATTGCGAGGGGGTCTGTTGTGAAGCATGTTGCACAACTACGTGTGGTGGCTGTACACCTCCAGGTGCTCCAACAGGCTATCAGGCAACGAATAATAGCTGTTCTACTACTACTACATCATGTACTAGATATTATACCGGCTCCGCGAATTCATCGTGTGCATCATGCGGGACAATTACTGCTACCTATTACAGGGAAAGATACGCAATTACTCTCACTGCGAATGGTGGTACTGGTACAAACTGTAAAAGCTACACAACCACCAATGGGCCTTGTGGCAGTACCGCCAATACAGCTTTTGGCTGTACTAGATCTGGTTACACCCTCTCTAGCTACACTCAATCTGGATGCGGAGGAACATGGAACTCCTCTACTGGAGTATGTAGCTCTGTTACAGCAGCAATGTCAGTTACTGCTAACTGGACTATTAACTCATACTCTGTTGCATACACTCTCAATCCAAGTGCAGGAGGAGCATATACTGCTCCTGCCACTCGTCCTCAAACAATTAACTATGGAAGTCCTACTCCTACAGCTACAGTCTCTACAAATACTGGATATACTTTTGTCAATTTCTCAATTACCTCTGGAACATGTGGAGGAACCTTTACTGCGTCTACCGGAGTATGTAGCTCTGTCACAGAAGCTCTTACCATTCAAGCAAATTGGACTCTTAATTCTTACAATGTTAGCTATACAAAAAATATTTCTGCAGCTGGAACAATTAATACCACCAATCCAACTGTTGTAAATCATGGCAGTGCCTCTCCAGCTGTCTCAATCACAACAAATACAGGATACACATTTGTTAACTACTCAATTACATCGGGTACCTGTGGAGGTACTTTCACGGCATCTACTGGAGTATGTAGCTCCGTTACAGGAGCTCTTACCATCCAAGTAAATTGGAATATAAGGGTAACATATACAGAGAATATTGGTGCCGCTGGCTCTTTAAATCCAACGTATAGGAATGTAGGATATGGCACATCCGCTACTGGCCCAACCGTTTCTACAAATACAGGATATACCTTTATTAATTTCTCAATTACATCTGGAAGTTGTGCTGGTACCTTTACTTCTTCTACCGGTACATGTAGTAATGTCCAAGTTCCCATAACTATTCAAGCGAACTGGAGCATACGAGTAACATATACAGAGAATATTGGTGCCGCTGGCTCTTTAAATCCAACATATAGGGATGTAGGATATGGCACATCCGCTACTGGACCAACCGTTTCTACAAATACAGGATATACCTTTGTTAATTTCTCCATTACATCCGGAAGCTGTGCTGGGACTTTTACTGCCTCTACTGGGACATGTAGTAATGTCCAAGTTCCAATAACTATTCAAGCAAATTGGACTCTTAATTCTTACACGGTCACAGTCCAACCTGCAAGCGGAAGTTGCAATCCTGGGACACATTCGGTAAACCATGGCAGTGCATCTACTACTCAGAGCTGTTCAAGAACAGGATATACTTTTGCAGGGTTCTCTCAATCTGGATGTGGAGGAACCTTTAACAACTCTACTGGAGTTTGTAGCTCTGTTACAGCTGATATGACAATTACTGCAAGTTGGACTCTGAATACTTATCAGGTTACTGTAAATCCAAGCAGTGGAAGTTGTAATCCAGGAACACATACAGTAAATCATGGAGATGCATCTTCTGCACAAACCTGCTCAAGAAGTGGGTACTCATTTGCTGGATTTACGCAATCAGGATGTGGAGGGATATTTAACACTTCAACAGGCGTATGTAGTTCTGTTACTAGTGCAATGACGATAACTGCAACATGGAGCAATATTGCCCCCACTTTCTCCTTAGCACCTGAAGAGTCAATAGCCAGTAGTGCTACTTCTCCAACTTCAATTGGCTCCTTAATAGCATTCAAAGCAACAGCTACCGATGCAAATGCTAACTACTACCTAATCATTTGTTCCACAAATTCTGTTACAGCAGGATCTGGTGGTGCTGCTCCTACATGTGGTGCTACTGCATACTGTACTAGCTCCGCTACTACAAGCGGTTCTCAAGCTTCATGCTCGTACACTACAGTATCGGGCGATGCTTGGTCCAATCCTTGGTATGGATTTGTTTGTGACAATCATTCCACTGATGCAAAATGTTCGGCTGCCAACCAGGGTTCTGGAGATACTGGTTCTTCCTTTTACGTTAATCATTCACCAACATTTACTGACATAAATATTACCGATTCATCACAAAACCCAACCGAATCAATTCAGTGGAATGCAACCGCTTCAGATCCAGATGGTAATACAGTTAAGCTTCTTGTTTGCAAAACAAATGCAATTTCATCTGGGACTTGTACAGGTGGGAACTGGTGTACAAGCTCCCTCTCAGCTTCAAACCCAAGCTGTTCGTATACAATACCAACGCCTACTGCAGATGGTTTGTATGATGCATGGGTTTTTGTTGTAGATCAATTTAACTTGGAAGCCTCTGGAACAAAACAAGGTTCTGAGTCTGATTTTACTGTAAACAATGTTGCCCCTGTAGTGAGCTCAGTGACTCTAAACAATGGGAACTCAATCCTCCTAAATGAAAACACAACAACTCAAATACAACTTTCTGCGACAGTTACAGATGTAAATGGTTGTGGCAGTGAAATCACTTCGGTATTGGGATATGTTTACAGGTCCGGAATCACATACACAGGCTGCGATACTCTTGCAGAAGCTAATCAGAATTACTGCTACCCGGAAGTTAACTGTACAGAAAATAGTGGAACCTGTACTGGCTCCACTGATTCATCTGCAGATTACACATGTAATATTGTTTTAAATTACTATGCAGACCCTACAGACGTAGATACTGAATATCCTTTACAAAATTGGTTGGCAAGTGTCAAAGCAACAGACAACAACAGTGCAGTTCAAAGAAGTGAGTTATCAACCGGGGTTGAATTAAACTCTCTACCAGCCTGCAATGTAACGCCAAACATAGCATATGGATCTCTAAATATTGAGATGATAATCTCACCCCTTAGCATTATTTCTACAATATCCTCTACTGGGAATGTAGGCATCAACCACAATATCTCAGGTTCAAACATGTGTACAAACTACCCTGCCTGCACATGGGGAACCCCCATAGGAGTAACGAGACAGAGATATTCTCTTAGCTCCTCAACGACATACAATTCTGGAACGACACTGACCACAACTCCAACCTTTGTTGCAACAAAATTACCTAAACAAAGGACAACAACAAAGGAAACAGTAGATATATGGTGGGGGATATCAATTCCAACAGGAATTATCGCTGGAGATTACAATGGAGAAGTATTTCTAACTCCAATAAAGAGTGACATCGCAGATTGGTAATTATATTCATACATATGAATCGTGCGAATCTGTGGATTCAGCATACTTCCTCTCTTAAAATTCTGCGAAAACAGCATCAATATTTAAGAATTTTCTATATAAAATGAGATCAAATCTTTAAAATTAATACCAACTGCATAAGCTTCCTGTGGTATTAATGACATATTAGTCATCCCTGGTAGGGTATTTGTCTCTAAATAATAAATATTATCCTCTACAACTAAATAGTCAGATCTACTGTACAATCTGCATCCTAATAGTTTATGTATATCAATTGTTAATTTTGAAATTTTTTCTCTCTGTTCTTTTGATATCCCAATTGCAGGAATCCTTTCTAATGATCCATTCTTTGTATACTTTGCTTTATAATCAAAAAATTCTGAGACTTTAGGAACTATCTCAATTGGTGGTAGCGATATAAAAGTATGATCTTTTTTTTCTAAACATCCACAGCTTATCTCTACCATATCTTCAATATATTCCTGTATTAGAATTTCATCCTCATCTGTATGATGGGCATAGAAGTTTTTTAATATTGAATCTAGACCACTCAAATCTCTTAAAACATATGAACATATACTAGATCCATTCCTGTTTGGCTTAATAAATACAGGAAGTGGTAATTTTGATAACTCCTTTTTAAGGTTTATTAACCTTACTATCTTAGTTTCTGGAATAGAGAAATTAGTAGAACTCTTTACTAAAATGCTTGATCTGTATTTATCCATACATAACCTACTGGAGTAGGAGTCAGAACCGGTATACACTATTTCTTCATATAGGATAAGTATACTTAGAGAGAAGTTTAAAAGATAGTGGACAGATCTTGTTCGAACATATTGAATATAGCGGGACATACACGTCTGGTACCTATGTAAAACGAGAATGAGACAAGAGAGAGTATAAAAAAGAAACATATTCCTGATATAATAAAGGTATGAGAGTAGTAAAAGAGAATATAAGTATTGATGAATTAAAAGAGATGTCTTCTAAGATGTTTGGTAATCTAGTGAAGGCCGTTGTAGATGTTGAAAAAAATATCCTTGTTGTAGATGCAGAGCTACACTCTGACCAGGAAGCTTTTTTAATTGAGTCTGGTTCTAACCAGAAGAACCTTTGGGGTATAAATATATATCCAGATTTATCAAACGAAGAGAGGATAGAGTTTGACTCTATGATCAATTTAAGACCTTCGCAGGGGAATAGCTCTAGAGGAGTAGAAGATGAAGAGATTCAGAAAAAGATTTTAGATATTGTTAATTCTAAAATTATTGAATAATGGGAAATATCCAACATAAAAAACAAGCTCAGGGTGAATGGCAAAAGAAGCCGTTTCTAGAACAGATGGCTAATATTGGCAGTGAAGTATATAGAGCTATTAATTGGAGGAACAAAGGTAATGAAGAATATGCACAAATGGCATTTGTTAAATCTTTAGAGTTATTTGATTTATCAAAAGATTCTAAATTTACATATCCTCAATACAAAGAATTGCTAAGAATGAGAGAGATATGGGTAGATTTTTTTAAGTATGATAACGAGTATAACTCTACACAAGATAGTATAAATAAATACTTTATGTATATTGCTATTGGTTTTAAAGCATCCTAAGAAATTTAACATAGGTCTTGTTGGAACATGTTGAAAATGGCGGGACATACACTCTTTTAGCCTATGTAAAACATATGAAATATTGTTGACCTGGTTGGAGTATTCTGATTAAATATAAGAAGTTAATATTGAAATGTCAAAGTCTTGAAATTCTTTAGAGTTATTCAAATTTTTTTATGTGTATCCTTAGTATTAGCTATTTTTTTTGGTATTGGAGTGGTTAAAGAATCTATTTATGCTCAAAGTCCCATTGCAATATATACATTACAAGATTTGGATAATGTAAGAAACAATCTTTCATCTTCATATGTGTTAATGAATAATCTTGATTTCAATAGTGATTCTAGTTATGACCAAACTGATCCAAATTGGGCTACAAAAAAAGCGTCATGGACTACAGGAGAGGGGTGGGATCCAATAGGTCAATACCCAAATCGTTTTACAGGAACATTTGATGGTCAAGAAAATACAATTTCAAACCTATACATAAATAGGCCAACAGAGGATAAATCTATTGGTCTTTTTGGTGGTACCAATGGTAATTTCAATCCTGTTTTTATTATGAATTTAAACCTAGTAAATATTGATGTAACAGGGGGAGGTGACGAATATGTCGGTGGTCTAATAGGTCACAACTATTTAGGGACAGTATCCAATTGTCATGTTACAGGAGCAGTCGTTGGTTCCGCTTTTTCCGTAGGTGGGTTTATTGGTTACAATGAAGCAGGAGAAACCGGGATAGAAGATACAGAGGGGGGGTACATAATGGCGGGATATATAGAAAATACTTCTTTCTCTGGATCGGTATCTGGTATAAATTATGTTGGAGGTTTAATTGGTTTTCAGGGAGGGTATGAGACATCCGTAATTCGATCCTCATCCAGTGGGACCGTTACAGGAGAATATGCTGTCGGAGGCTTAATGGGTTCTGCTGCTTATATCCTTATTGAGGATTGTCACTCTACGAGTTTAGTTAATGGTATAGGTGATTCTTGTTCTATGGTTGGGGGCTTAATTGGACAAGATTATGGGTACAATACTATTAGGAATTCCTATGCATTGGGAGATGTTGTGGCTCCTACCTGTGAGGAGGTTGGGGGATTGATTGGAAACAACGATTCAGATGTCGAAAACTCTTATGCAACAGGTGATGTGTCTGGCCTTACCAATGTTGGAGGTCTAATAGGGTTGGGTTGGAGTAGTGTAAGAATCAACAATTCATATTCAACAGGTTCCGTAATTGGAAGTAGTAATGTTGGAGGCTTTATAGGAAGAGGGAATAAAGTGAAAATCAGCAACTCATACTCAACTGGTTCGATAATTGGGAGCACTTATATCGGAGGCTTTATCGGTCTAGGAAGTGATTTGATGGTACTTACAAACTCCTTTTGGAATACAGAGTCTAGTGGTATGGCGACTTCGCCAGCAGCCACAGGAAAAACGACTTCTGAGATGTTAAATATATCTAACTATAATAATACATCAACAGAGGGACTTGATACGGCATGGGATATAGCTGAATACAGTTTGTTTACTCCACCTAATTCAAATATTTGGTTTATGGAAGACACTTATGGCTATCCTCATCTCTTCTACGAATATGATGAATATATTCCTTTAGCTACGGAGGGAACTGAACCAACTGTTTCAACTGCTACTGCATCGGAAATCACCTCTATTGCTGGAAAACTCAATGCAAATTTAACAGAAGTAGGTACGTATGGAACACCATTAGTATACTTTCAACACAGAGAGATCGGAGGAGACTGGAATGGTACAGCCCCAATTTCTAAAGATGTAGTGGGCACGTACAGTTACAACTTGACTAATCTCACCCCAAGCACGACATACGAATTTAGAGCCGCAGTAAATTTCGATGATTCAAGTACTAATTACGGTAGTATATTCTCTTTTACTACTCAAGCCACTAATACGGCTGGTATGACTCTTTCAGAAATTCGAATCACCAATATTGGGTTGATAGGGGATATTCCTAATTTGAATTTTTTGTTGTATCACTTTACCTCTACAACAGTAAGGATAAAAGGTTTAACATTCTTAAATAGCAATATTATCTTTAAAACAGATGATGAAGAATATACAACTCGATCTAACGAAGATGGATACTTTGAATTAGTAATGCAACTTACCGAAAGAACCTATGAATTTGATTACTATACTTACGACAATTTAGGGAACAAATCTAAAGTTAAGGGGCTTACATTGATAATAGATCCTGATTATCTGGAAGATGGTGAAGAAGAGGAAGTGATAGAAGACATCCCACCAGTTGAAGATCAGGATGATGATGTCCCTGTAGAAGATATCCCTCCTGTTACTCAAACTCCAGAAGAAACTGATAAAGTATTTGGCGAAAGAATTTTTGATTTCATTAAAGGACTTTCAATAACTGAAAAACAATCTAAAGATATAGCTACTCGTTCTCTCATATCTCTACCACTACTTACAATCCTTTCTCTTGCTTTTGGTAATACACATATATGGGCACTTCTAATTAGAGTATTTTCATATATACTAGCACTGTTTAAAATAGGTAAAAAGAAAAGAAACTGTGGGTTAGTATATAACTCTGTTACTAAAGAGCCTTTAGGAAATGCAATAGTAAGAATATTTTCAAAAGATGGAAGATTAGTAGCTACGGAAGTAACAAATCCATACGGAATATTTGAATCCTCTTTGCCAAGTGATACCTACAAACTAAATGTAAATATGAATGGGTATGTATTCCCAAGTTCATTAATATCAGGTAGTCAAGATTTACCGTATAAAAATATATACATAGGAGGTGATTTTAATTTAATTAATCATCCAATAAATTACTCTGTTCCAGTAGACCCAATAAATAAATCAGTATTACAGGGAATTAAAACAGTTGTACAAAATAGATTAGTTAATATATCAATATTTTTAATAAATATTGTAATTGTAATTGGTTTACTTTTTTCAATAATTTCATATATTAAAGTATCCAATACATTCAATTTATCCATGTTGATTCTTTACATACTTACTCTTTTGATAGCAGTTATAGTGAGTAGTCGGGGTAAATATAGATTTGGTACTGTAAGAGATATTAATGAAGAGAGATTGAAGGGCTTAGAGCTATCACTCCTCGAATCTGAGTTTGGAACAAACTTTGCAAAAAGGATTACAGACGCAAAAGGTAAATACCGATTCATTGTCCCGGGTGGAGAGTACAAACTAGTATCAATAGATCCTAATTACAATATTTTGTTAGATAGTGAATCTGTATTTAAAGGGGAAAAAGATAAGGTAATGGTGATATCTAATAATCTTAAAGCAAGGAAAAGATAGTGGACGGGTCTTGTCGCAACCTTGAAATAATGGCGGAAGGTATGGAACGACTTCCGAAATAAATTGCTACTAATAGATTTTAAGTCTGCGATGTTTATCTTGAAAGACTCTTTTTAAGTAACTCAAATTCATGCTGTAGGACGAGTAAAACGAGTGCATGAAAGTTATTTATTAGTTCTTCATCACTTGGTGGGAGAACTATACCATTGTGCACGATTGCATTCCTTCGCTCAAAAGCATCATTTGTAATGGTTTGATACCTATCTCTTTCATCTACTTTTTTTGCAAGCAATAAGCTGATTCTTTCAGGAAGTTCTATCTTTTTCCATGCATCCCGATTGTTACTCCCAAGAAGAATTTCAATTACGATACAAAGATCTATTAACCTGTTGTTTATATTCTCAACCGTTAGAGCATCTAAGTACCAACCTAGTGCAATATCAAATTTACCGAAAGAACTCGTTTCTGCTAAAGAACTTATTTTTATACTTTCATATAATTTCACATCTCTAATGTTTTCAATAAAGTTTTCTATTTCGGTAGGATTACTTTGATCTCGTATTACACCAAGTAATCCGGAGGTATTATTAGTGAAGGCTCTATCTGAGAGTTCCAATTTTTGTATCCAGATGGAAAGAGAAGTCTCAAGGGAAAGATTTTGGAGATATGTGTTATTTTGATAAAAATTCACAGTAATATTTCTCCATACTTGATGTTGATTATATTTCACCTTTAATACATTCGTAAGGGTCAATAATGCTAAGGACCTTTTGATCTCTGAGAGGACAAATGATTCTAAAGAAGGATTTCTAAAAAATTTTAGAATGTAGCCTTTATATTTGCCTGTTATTGATAAGTTATCCCCTTGTCGGCTTGGATCTAGTTGAACCTCGCCATATCCTGATTGTGGAAGCAAATATTGCCAATAAAGTGATGAATCTAGTTCTAAACCTTTCAGAGAGATCTCCGATGATATTGGTTCGTCAAGTGAAGATAATCTTGAATTTTTTATATTCAGGGGTAGTGTGAATACATATTCCATAGGAATAGCCTGCAAAAGTTGAACAATATTTTGAATATGAGTATCTAGTTCGTGATAAAAATCTGAGTTTTGAAAGGTTATGAAGTTCTCCCTATCAGAGTATGTTCCAATTTTAAGGAAATAATCAACAATTAAGTTGCGTAAATCTGATGGCTCTGTGCAATAAACGCCAAGTCCGCTATTAATTTGTAAAGCCATCCCATATCCTTCTCTTAATAGGGGTAAACTATTATCTGGAAACTTTATCAATGAACCGTGGTTTACAGACCCAGTTTCAAGGTATTCCTTAAGTTTTTCTCTTAAATGATCTTCGGGTTTGTTATTTCTCTTCGGACACATGTATCAAAGTATTTATTATTAAATATGTAAAAAGCACGCATTCTTTTATTTCTGATGTTTGAATATTTTTCCTGTGCACGCAAGCGCATACAAGATTCCATGTTTCTAAGATTATTGACTGTTTTGCATCTTGATACTGAGTTTTCTTCTTTTTCGCAAAATGCCTATATGTATATTTAAGCTTATCTTTGGCATTATCTTCTTGTAGAGCTGGTGTGTTGGGGGGAAGGTAGGTTGGATCAAATATGATACTAGCAAAATCAGTAATTATACTTCGGCAAATGTTTGCGATTCCACGATAATCATCATTTGTTTCTGCAACATAGAGCTTTTTATAAACTTCTATCAACCTTTTATGAATATCTGGGTATTTCTCTAGTGTTGTTTCATCAACTATTTCTTGGATTTCATTTACCATATCAGTTGGACTTATTAATGTTTCAGCTTCTGATAGCTTTTTGTCTAAATATTCAAATAAGAAAGGGACAAAAGTTTCAAAATATTTTTGTTCATGGTCTGTGATATTGTTTGAGCCAGTATGAAAATTTACGGCAATATTAATAAGAGATCGTCCTCGGTATCTTTTCAAAACATCATAACACATTCGGGCTGTCAGATTTTCTTCCTCAGGAAACCCATAATCCATTGCACTCCAAAGATTTTGTTCCCACTCCTCCCAATTGATATTGGTTGCGGGTAGTTTAATAAGAATTTTACTAATCAGAGGATTTGTATCCAAAAAGTTCAGGAAGTCAGTTAGTCTTTTATCTGCAACTGTATGATCAGCATATAGAAGAGTATTTTTCTTTTGTTGTAACTCTAATCTTATTGATCTAATTTCCATCATTTTGAGATTTTCTTTATTGTATCTTTAAGATTTTGTACACTTCTTCTTGTCTCTTTTATAGCTTGATTTGTAGAGCTATTGTTATCAACTAATCGGATTTCTTTTAAACAGCCACCACAAATTATAGTTCTTTGTTTTGCTATGTCTTCTAGTGATACTTCGTTCTCATACTGACACTCTGGGCATGGAATCTTAATTTGTGTATTACCGAGATTAAACATATTAATGTACATTTAAATGTTATAGTAATATTCTATCATTTTGTTTTCTGTAATTAAATCTATATACAGGAGATAAATTCTGAAATATAATGTAGCTACAACTGAATAGCCTAAACTTATTAGTTTTTAATTAATAGGCATGGCAACCAAACCACACCAATGCAGAGACGGTCTTCTGTCTCACTAGCCATTGGTGTGGTCGTAAGCCGAAAGGTTTATGGATAGATTCCGAAAGGGCTATCGGTGAGCGGGAGACCATTTTTGTTCTCTAACTCACAACCATAATTTAAAAACCACACCAATGGAAAAGAAAAACGGAGGATTCAAGGGCTTTTTTGTTACATTAGCCGTAATATTGTTCTCTGTAGTGTCGTTTATTATTAAGATATTCATAAATTCAACTCCTATAGAGGATTTCCCATCGTTTACACCAATTGTTATTGGCACAATCTTTGTTGCATCTATTGGATATTTAATATATGCAATGTTTTTTGGTACAGACTCTTTCTACAGGAAGAAAAGGCTTGAGAATAGAGCTAAAAGAGAAGAAGAATTGAAAAGGACTCATGAAGGGAAAACATTGAAAGAAATATATGAAAAGGAAGATAAAAAAGAAAGAGTTAAAATAAATAAGAAAACTAATTGGACTTTGATTTCTTTGATAATATTTATTTTACTTTGTGTACTTGGGGGTAGTTTCTATTGGTTTGAATATAGACCAACAGAAATTAAGAAAAACTGCTCATATACAACTTTTACAATACCTGAAGTTCAAGCTATTTCAAAAGAAGAAGCTGAATCTAGTAAGTCAAAAAACGAGTCATGTAAAGAGCAATCAGATACGATATTAAATGAAGTACTTCCTAATTTGTCGGGGTATGATAAATGGAGAAGACAACAAAGTGATGATCTAGATGCAATAGATAGGTGGATTGTAGAAGAGGAATGTGATAGGAGATATCCGATTAAAGAAGAAACAGAATATCAACCTCAAAAAGAAGGTCGTAAAGATGCTACAGAGAAGGAATATAACGATTGTTTAAGAAGAAATGGTCTTCTCTAATAATAAAGTACAGTTCCGAAGAAGAATCTAATCTTCCTTTAGAAGATTAACTAATTCTTCTAAATTATCCTTTACTTTTATCAAACAATGTTCCTTTCCAACACTTTCTAAGAAGTTATACTCAGCCTGAAATATAACATCATCAAACCATAGAAAATCACTATTTATATCAATACCTTCTGTTTTAAGAGTATTCCATTTGGTATTTCTAATGTCTTTGATCATTTCAAATACATCTTTATCCAATGCTTCTTCTAAGTGGTATAAGGCTACATCACTTTCTCCATGTTTAGTATGTGTGCTTAACCAATATACTTCTCCTTTTGAAATATCAAAAACTGTAGTAAGAAATTCTTTTAAATAGGGCATCTGTTTGTACTCTTTTGTATCTAACAAGACTCCATCTATGTCTAAATATATCTTCATACAGAAAGTTTATCAGAACATTAAAATTAAGTCATTTTTATAAAGAGAAATAATACGGTGTTAAGGTGCAATAAAGCATTATTTGGAGGGATTTAATCTATGTTTAATCTATGATTATTGTCGGTTTATTGTATGTTTAATGTCTGATTAATGTATGATTTTATTATCTGATTATTATGTGATTTGATATCTCTATTTGTGATAAAATTAATTATGATAAAACCAATAAATGTAAACCCTTTGAATTTAACGAATCAGTTCTACTATGAATGTGAGAGCTGTGGAGCCAAAGGTACTATTACTATAGAAAATAGATTAGTAGATCCAACAAACAAATTCCAAATGGAAGAGTTACAGGAAGAAACTTGTCCTACTTGTGATAAGCCTCTATCTTACAAGAAGGATGAAGAGCCTGGTACTTCAACAAAATTCTCTGATGCAAATCAGAAGGGAACTTCATTATAAATTTAATTCTCTTCAAATCTTTCCTTGAGATATGCTCTCCTTTAAGTGGCTCTAAAGTGTGCAAATTAAGGCGTATATTCAAAGATCTTTGTTTTGATATAAGATGGAAATGATCGGGATTTCCATGATCATTTGGATATATAACTATTTCAAAATCGTTTATTCTTTCAACAAGAGCTTTCTTACTATATAGCTGATAATTTCCTTCTTCATCTATGATGATTTCATCATAATGTACATCTAAAAAATTCTCCATTGCTTTCAACATCTTCGGTATTTCGTTTTCCATGCTTAATTATATAATATTGTTCAAGACTATAATGTTTTATGAAAACATAGTAAAATAGGGCAACATGGATATTGTAACTAAAGAAACATTCAAGACCAAATTACAGAAATTAGTAGAACACTTCTCTGATAATGAAGACTATTATAAATCCACCCAGTATAAAGAAGACCATGTAAGACAAGAATTTATTAATCCTTTCTTCAAAGCATTAGGTTGGGATATGGATAATGAACAAGGATTCGCACCTCAATATAGAGAAGTTATTCATGAAGATAGATTAGAGATAGAAGGTAAACCAAAAGCACCAGACTATGCATTTAAAGTAGGTAGTGATAGAAAATTCTTTGTAGAAGCAAAAGCATCCTCAGTAAAAGTGTTCTCAGAAATAGATCCTGCATTCCAACTAAGAAGATATGCATGGAGTGGTAAATTACCAGTATCAATACTTACAGACTTTGAAGAGTTCTCCATCTATGATACGACCATTGAACCAAAGCATACAGATAAATCATCTGTAGCTAGAGTAAAATATATTCACTACAAAGACTATATTAAAGAAGCTGATTATCTTTGGGATACATTTTCTAAAGAAGCTGTATGGAAAGGATCTTTTGATAAGTTTGCTAAGAGAGAAAAGAAAGGAAGCCAATTAGTAGATAAATCATTTCTTAAAGAGATTGAACTTTGGAGAGATCTAGTAGCTAAAGATATTGCTAGTAACAACAAATTAAATATTTATGAACTTAACTTCGTAGTACAGAAGTTCATAGATAGGATTATCTTCCTTAGGATAGCAGAAGATAGGGGTGTAGAGACCTACGAGACCCTTAGAAGTGCTATTAAGTCTCCAAATACATATTCACAACTCTTAAAGATATTTAGTAGAGCAGATGAGAAATATAACAGTAGTTTGTTTGATTTAAAGAAGGATGAACTCTCTGCAAAAATTAAAATCTCAGACAAAACATTAGATAAGATTTTAAACAATCTATACTATCCAAAATCCCCATATGAGTTCTCTGTAATAGGAGTAGATATATTAGGAAGTGTATATGAACAGTTCCTAGGTAAGGTTATTAGGCTCACAAAGGGTGGTAATGCAGTAATTGAGGAAAAGCCTGAAGTTAAGAAAGCGGGTGGAGTATATTACACACCTCAATACATAGTGGATTACATAGTTAAGAATACTGTAGGAGAGCTAGTAGAAGGGAAGACTCCAAAAGATGTTGCTAAGTTAAAGATTGTAGACCCTGCTTGTGGTAGTGGTAGTTTCTTAATAGGTGCTTACAACTATCTTCTAAATTGGCATCATAAGTATTATGTAGAGAATGATGTAGAGAAGAATCTTAAAGCAAAGAAATTGTTTAAAGATGCAGAAGGTAACTTCTTCCTATCTACACAAGAAAAGAAAGATATTCTCTTAAACAATATTCATGGTGTAGATATAGATCCTCAGGCTGTAGAAGTAACAAAGCTTAGTTTAGCTTTAAAGATGTTGGAGGGAGAGAATAGTGAGACAATAGGAGCACAATTTGTTATGTTTGCAGATAGAATACTTCCTGACCTTAGTTCTAATATTAAGTGTGGAAATAGTTTAATAGGTAGTGATTATTATTCAGATAAACAGATTACATTGTTAGGTGATGAAGAGCTAAGAAAGGTTAATGCTTTTGATTGGGGAAATGAGTTCCCACTAATTTTTAGATATGGAGGATTTGATGCTGTGATTGGGAATCCCCCATATGTAAATTCTAGAGAGATAGAAGCTGAGCAGAAAAATTATTTCGCAAAGTATGAAGTTGGTATAGATCAATATGATTTGTATACTCTTTTTACAGAGAAGGGTTTGCAAATTCTGAAAAATAATGGTTTGTTATCATTTATTACTCCAGATAAGTTTATTATTACTAATTACGGGAAGAAAATTAAGGATTATATTTACAGGAATGCTGAAATAATAAATGTTGTTGATTATACAAAAGAGAATGTTTTCAATGGAGTTAGTGTTTATCCAGTTGTGTTCATCTTGAAGAAAGGCATTAGTAAGGAAACTAAAACTTTTGAGGAGTTTGTTTATGAAATTGGAAGTAGTATTTTGTTGAAAGTGGAGTCTAAAGAATCTATTGATATAGATGTTTGGAGACCCTTGGCGACATCTAAAAATATTGCTGTAAATAGTGGGGGATCTAAAATTGTTTCAAACAGAGAAGTAACTAAATTTGGTTTTAGAAACTTAATTGAGGGAACTCTTAATGGTGGACGGTTGAGTGATGCTGAACCAAACAAAATTATTATGAAAAAGCTATGCTACGAAATTGAAGCTGGTCTAGATGATCTTGGTTTATCTACGATAAATACTGTTTATTGTATTAAAGCAGATTCTGTCTATTTGAAATACCTACTTGGCGTTCTGAATTCCCGCTTGATAACCTTCTATGCAAGAAATAAGTACAAGGGAACATCTTTAAGAGGGGGCTATATTGAGCTTAGAGTCTTCCAGATTAAAGAATTAAATATAGCAATCCCTTCCAAAGGAGATTTGACGAAAATGGATAGTCTAGTATCACAAATTAGAACTTTATCTAATGATAACCCTCGGTGGAATATTTTGAAGGAAAAGATTGATGCCCTTGTCTATGATATTTACTCCTTAAGTAAGGAGGAAGTTCAAACAGTTGAAGATTATTTTGCTAATTTTAAATAATGCAGATTTATTTTCAATGTACTCCTAATATTCTCGGAGACTCTAAAGATTTCTCCTCAGATCCTAAAAAAATTAAAGAATATTCTAAACCGTATGCTTTAGATTTCTCTGATGAAAATGGAGAGTTCTTTCCATGGGTGCATAACAACTATGATGAGGATACTATCAAGTATGTAAAACTTTTGGAATGCGATCCAGAATTTGAAGATAGAATTAAAAAGATAAGAAAGAAATTTAGTATTCCTGTTGAAGGATATAAACCATCTGAAAAAACAAAATATAGATTACCCTTCAGCTCAAGTATACCTTTGGAGGAACAGGTAGAGGTTGTTAATAAAGAGTATGAAAAAATAAAGAAAGAATGCATTGAAATATTCAAAGATTATAAAATTCCATTTACTATAAAAAATTCTCTCTTTAGTGTTGTAATTAGCAACTATATTGATATTGCATCCTCTTACAGTTTCTACTTTGAGAAAGATCCTGAAGAACCAAAAGTAAATCTATCTATTGAGATCCACTCTCCAATGCAAAGTTGCAATAAGATTAAAAAAGATTTGGAATTTTATTGGCCAGACATTGTAAAGCTTGTATCTGAAGAGTCGTCTAATCATATAAAACTTCCAGATATGCCAAGCATTGAAATTTGGAATATTAGAAAAAGATTAAACTGGTCATACAAGAAGATAGCCGAAGTTGTAAATAAAAGATATGGATTAGATTTAGATGAAAGTGAAGCGAGAAAAAGAATGGATTATATGAGAAAAGCATATAAGAAGATTTCGCCTAAGTAGCAATTTTGTCCTAAAAATATTCTTACTTTTCGTACAGATTCATAGTCTCCTTACTGTTAGTATCAAGTCATAAATAAGATTAAGACTTGATGCTATGGATAAAACTATTAAAACTATTCCAATCTCCGACCTTGGTTGTGCTACATCTATTGTTTGTGAAAATATTCTTCCAATTGAATTAATAAAAGATAAAACATCTCCTAAGGTGTTTTTTGTTTTTGAAGACACTCCAATAGTTAGAGATATATCTGACAGATATTGGCTTGGAAAACAGAAATCAATCTCAAGAGAATACTTTGAAAATCTCAAAATGCTTAAGAATCGTATTTATACACTTAAAGATTATGGTAAGTAAGGAGTTCTTAATAAAACTCAATACGATTATTAACTCAAATGGAGAATACTCTGAGGAAGAAATTGTTTATATAGGAGAGAACTTAATTCTGTTCTATAAAACAATACAAAAAATAATGAATGAATATTGTTATGACGAAAACATTACAAACACAACAGAAGACATTTAAGGAAATAAATCCTAAATATATCTTTAAGGTAAATATAAAGGCAATAAGAGAGTATCAATTATTAACAACACTCTCTGGTTCTGAGCTTAAAGTCCTATTGGCTATAGCCTCATTCCTTGGCAAAGAAAAGAAAGTCTTCCCATCTCAGAGATATCTTTCAAGATTAACGGGTCTAAGTATTTCTACTGTTTCAAGAATAGTTACAAGTTTATCATCTAAAAGATTTATGGGTGAAGAAATTCTTTCTATTGAAAAGGGAAGAGAGAAGGGAAATAAATTTACCAATAATAGATACGAATTATCCACAAAAGTAGGTATTCGTTTTGGTGAAGATGAGTATTCTGGCAAATTTCAAAATTCCGTAGAGCATACAGATCAAGCTAAGAAGAACAGTACTAACAAGGAGAGTCAATTAATAAAGGAGAACATAACAGTATCTTCTTTTAAAAAGAAAGAGGATTCCAGTAATCCAGAGTCTGTACAAGTACCCGATCTCAATACATTACGAAAAGACGAGTCATTTAGCTTCTATGCAAAAGCGATTTCTAAGCAGAAACGATTCAAGGGGAATCTCCTTTATGCTGAAAGAGTATTCAGGAAGAATATTGAGGTAATAGGATATGAGAATTGGTTAGACCTTGCTAAGAAATTAAAGTATCACCCGACTCCACAAGACCTTCTTGATCATGTTCGGTATAAAACATCACAAGAAAAGATGTCCTATAAGGAAGCTATGGATGACTGGGATAAACAATTTTAATTAACTTTTAATGAAAGGAGGTATTTTAACAAACAAATCTTACAAACTTCTTACAATATTTAAATTAAGTTTTAACTAATATGTGGCATTTAAAAACATATAATAAACATATAATAAAAAAATTACAGAGTAGGGTGTTATCGCTTGATGACAACGAAAATATGGATTATGAAATAAAAGAAATTTTAAGACTTTTATACATCTTAAAACACTATAGAAAGAGAAAACCCCCTGTTGACGGAGGAGGTCTTCTTCAAATGAGTTTGTCACTCTGATAAATATTATATATTATTTAAGTAATAAAAATTATGGGAATTAAAATACCAAAAGCAATCATATTCGCAAGAGTAAGCTCTGTAGAGCAAAAAGAATCAGGCTTCTCTCTCCCTGCTCAGATTAAAATCTTAACAGAGTATGCAGATAATAGAGGTTTAGATATAGCAAAAACATATTCCATTTCGGAAACTGCAAGTAAAAGAGATCAAAGAAAAACCTTTGATGAAATGTTGAACTATGTAACGAAAAATAAAATCAAAGTTTTAATCTTTGAAAAGGTAGATAGGGTAACTAGAAACTTAAAAGATAGTGTTAAGATACAAGATTGGTTAGATGGAGATCCAGAAAGGCAACTACATTGTATTAAGGACTCTCTCGTATTACACCAAGGGTCAAGATCTCAAGAAAAGCTTAACTGGGATCTAAGAGTCGCTATTGCTAAAAACTATGCAGACAATCTATCTGAGGAGGTCAGGAAGGGGTATAACGAGAAGATAGCTCAAAAGATATATCCAGGGAAACCTAAGTTAGGATATATGAGTGTAGGCAGAGGACAATTAAGAGAGATAATTCAGGATCCTCAAAAAGCACCATTGATGAAGGAGCTTCTAGAAGAGTTCTCTACAGGGAATTACTCAGCAAAGACTCTAAGAGACAAAGCTAATAAATCAGGTTTGATAAATGATCGTAACAGAAAACTTTCTACGACAGGGACATATAGATATTTAATAGATCCTTTTTACTATGGTTACTTTGAATGGAATGGCGTATTACATGAAGGTGGGCATAAACCATTAATCAGTAAGGAGACATATGATCTTAATCAAAGGATCCTAAAAAGAGGTTCATATCCAAGATACAGAGTTCATAACTATGCACTAAAGGGTATTGTTAAGTGTGGGGAGTGTAATGGCATGGTTACATGGTATGAAAAGAAGGGAAGAGTATATGGAGAATGTAATATGAAAGATAGAGATGAAGATGCCTGTAAACAAAAGAAATGTGGAAGAGAGGATAAATATCTTGAAGAAATTGTAAACATTCTGAAAACTTTTCAGATATACGATAAGAGATTGATAGAAGCAATAAGAGAAGAGCTAAAGAAAGAAAATCGGGATCAAGCTGTTAGAGAGGAATTAACTCTTAACCAAGCTGAGACAAGAATTAAACAGATTAGAGCTTCCTTAAACACTGCTTATGAAGATCGTATAAATGGAATTATAGATATTTCTAAGTATCAAGAAATAGAGAAAAGGTATGAAGAAGAACAGAAAGGGTTAGAAGATACAGTTAAGAGGATTAAGAAGTATTCTGATAAGCAGAAAGATATTGGATTGGCTATTTTTGATCTAGCTCAAAATGGGGAAAAGATCTTTGAAAAAGCGGATATAGATGAGAAGAAAACCCTCTTAAATACTATGTTTAGTAATCTCTATCTACTAGATGGAAAGATGAAATATGAGATCAATCCCGCATTTACTGTAATGAGGGATAAGGTACTTCAAACTAATGAGATGCTTCTAGAAAGTTCGGGAGTTGTAAGAATCACAAACATCAATCCTGAAAAAACCGAACTGGGTAAGAAGGTTGATGTGTTGGATGAAATTGAGTATGTTACTCTTACAAATTCCGTAATACGGAGTGGACGGGGGTCGAACCCGCAACCTTCGCAGTGACAGTGCGATGCTCTAACCAACTGAGCTACCACTCCATTTGCAAAAATTAGTATATCAAAATATCAATATTAAGTACATACTTCATTCTATATCCTCAGTAAATAGAATTAATCATGCATTAAGATATGCACACCCTATAGTATTTGTTACGCTTTTTTTGTATAATGTATTTGATTCTTAGCACATTAAAACAAAGGAGAAATAATGGAGAACCAGCTAGTAGGAGGAAAAAAGTTTGTAAACTCTTTTTTGGGAGAAATCGAAGTTGAACTATCATTGACACAAGTGTCTGATGGTAAATCCAAGAAAGAAATAATCATTAGGATTCCCCAACAAAACTTTGAGGGAAAGATTAGTCCTAAACGTGGAGCAAATAATGAGCAATCATTAGCTAGCAGTATTGAATCCGTTTTGATTAGGTTTCTTCCCTTTGGGGACTCAAAAAAACTATCATGGGCATTAGCCCGTAAATTCACTCCAAACTAAGAATCAGGTAGCCCTGAATATATCTTCTCAGTAAGAAATTTAGGGCTACCCACAAAAAAAGGATAAAATTTCAAAAACAGAATGAAGAAATACAGTTTTACATCACACTTAATGTCATACCCAAAGAGTATGAAGCTGGAACTTGGGAAGCAGGTATCCTTTGAGATAGTCCGACTGAAGTGAAATCCCAGTAACAGTAGGTATCAGCACCTGTAGTTGCAGAAAGAGATGTAGCTTCGAAAGGTTTAGATATTAACAATATAAGTCATGTAATTAATTATGACATTCCCCAAAACTATGATGATTACATTCATAGAATTGGAAGAACCGGAAGAGCAGGCAAGAGAGGATATGCTCTAACATTTGTAGAATAAGGAGTAGGACGATATTTCTCCTTGTTAAACATTACAAAAAGATATATCGTGTAGAATAAATTTAAAATTAGTAAATAATAAAATGGGAAGATTTGAAAGAGGAAATAGAGGATTTGGTGGTGGGAAATTCGAGAGAAGAGAAACAACCATGCATCCTGCAGTTTGTGATAAATGTGGTAGAGATTGTCAAGTACCTTTTAAGCCATCTGGAGACAAACCTGTCTACTGTAGTAATTGTTTTGAGAAACAGGACAATGGTAACTCCGACAGATTTGAAAGAAGAGATACCGGAAGAAGAAGTTACGGAGATAGGAATGATAGAGGAGACAGAAGAGATAGAGGAAACAGAGAAGATAGAGAGATGTTTTCTGCCGTATGTGATAATTGTGGTCAAGATTGTCAGGTTCCATTTAAACCAAGTTCAGACAAACCTATTTTTTGTAGTAAATGTTTTGAAGAAAAGAATGGATCACATAGTACAAATTCTGCTAGTAAGAGTAGTTGTAATTGTGAGGGACAGACTCAGAAGCTTGATTCAATCATTGAGAAATTAGATAGGATGCTTTTGGTTTTAGAAGGAAAAAATACTCCAAAAGTAGAGAAAGAAGCAAAGAAAGTAGTTAAAAAAGAAGTCAAGAAAAAAGCTGTAAAAAAAGCTAAAGCTACTAAAAAAGTAGAAGTGAAATAGATTAAGTCAATCTATATAACGGGTAAGAAAAAAGGAGGGTACAAGTACCCTCCTTTAATTTTGTAACTATTAAAGATTACTCTTCAATTAGGGTGATATTGGTTGCGTTTAATCCCTTTGGTGTTTCTTCAACATCGTAGGATACTACATCTCCAACTTTTAGTTTTCTATTAGCAAGGTCACCTTCCAAAGAATTTTCGTGATAGAAAATATCTTTCTCAGAACCCTCTTTAGTAATAAAACCAAAGCCCTTATCAGTCACAGTTTTTACTGTTCCTTTTTCCATGATAATTTATGGATAAAATAAGTTAAGCTAAAAGACTTCTACGAAATTACTTTTCGGAAATTTCAAATACTCAGATAACTACCCTACATAATAGCAGAAAAATGAAAGAATAGCGAATATCCTATTTAAGAGCACTTCTTGTCAAAAAATGCTATAATAACAATATAATCTCGTTATTCACACATATGGTTAGATATTCAGTCCTTGCAGTAGGTATTAACAGCACGAAGAAAGAGAAGGCAAAAATCCAAAAGGAGCTTAAATTAGATAATATTAATTTGGATGTTGCATCAATAAAGGAAATTCTTTTTAGATTGGAGGAGGGAAAGATAACAGCATTGATAGCAGGAAAAAATCCAAACAAGTACAATTACATATTAATACAATCTGGTTGGAGTACAACGCATATGGCATATTTACTTCATCTTTACCTTAAATCTCAAAAAATTCCTCATAATATTCCTTCAACACAAAGTACAAAACTTTCTGATATATTTCTTCTTTCTTCTAAGGGTGTATCTGTTCCAAATACCTTTTTTCAAAATGGTTCCAAGATAGATGAGGCTAGGATATTAAAGATAGAAGAAACATGTAAATTCCCCTGCATATACAAAACTGTATTGGGTTCCTTAGGTTCGAATGTGTACTTAGTCAATAGGCGTGAAGATATTGAGGAAGTAATTCGTAAAAATGGGAAATTAAATAAATATATATTTCAGGAATATATTCCAAATGATTTTGATTACAGGGTTGTAGTAGCGAACGATATTGCGACTTCTGTATGTAAGAGAACACGGGTAGATGACAAGTATAGAAATAACGTTGCATTAGGTGCTACAGAGGAGTTTGTGACCATAGAGAATACACCTCTAGATG
>Ga0123334_1001487_pt1 | contig 29197 bp, 29 predicted proteins | sample BiotimSIPDNA_FD_89706 | JGI IMG/M metagenome (GOLD analysis project Ga0123334, IMG submission 89706) | Anaerobic biogas reactor microbial communites from Washington, USA - Biogas_R1 time_0 SIP DNA | ecosystem: Engineered > Bioreactor > Anaerobic > Unclassified | place: Washington, USA...
AGAGCTACTCGATCTTCAGCGCGGAATCGGCGATCACGCGCGGCATATCCTATATCATCAATGTCAACCTGCCCCGGGTATGGTTCCTTGATGAGCACAACCCGTCCGGAGATGATCCGAATGCGGCTATGATGTCGCTGTTGGAATCCGAAAACTACGAGGTCGATAGAATATCGCTTACTACCAACGCAAGCGACCTGAAAGTGGGCGACATACTTGTATGCATGAGCCCCGAAGTCGACCTGAGCCCGGACGAGCGCGAAGTCTTGAAGGGCTTTGCCGAAACGGGGGGCAAGATCATTATAGGCCTTGACCCGCTTTACCCTGAGCTTCCGAACTTTGAATCAATCCTGGCGCTCTACGGCCTTGAGATCAACGACGGCGTGGTCATGGAGACGCAGGCCGGCAAATACACGGCGAACGGTCCGTACTTTGTCGTTCCGTCGCTTCAGACCCATGATGTGACGAATGAAGTCAGTCTGCCGGTCATATATCCGATTGCCGGGCAAATCGTGGTTCCCGAAACCGTATCGAATTACAATGTGACGGTCACACCCCTGCTGACTTCTTCCGACAGCTCGTTCCTTGAGTCAGAGAATTCAGAGGAATGGGATTATAAGCAGGATGCCGGCATGCCGAACGGACCGTTCAACCTGGCGGTGGCTGTTGAAAAAATCGATTCGACAAATCCCGACAACAATGTCCGTATGATCGTCGTTTCATCGGCGTCGGCATTTTCGTACATTGATCAATTCGCCACCTACGGAAACAGCGATTTGTTTATGAACATGGTGGGATGGATGTCCCCGAAGGAGGACGAAATCTATATCCGCAGCAAGAGCATGCAGTCGGCTGTGCTCTATATTCAGACAAAGGCTCAGCTGCTGACGCTTACGGTGCTGGTCTGCATCGTGGTTCCGGTTCTGGTGTTTGCCGCGGCTGTCGTTGTATACCTTAGGAGAAGACATCTGTAAAAGATATGGTAAGGAGTGACCAGCCATGAGCAAGATGCTAAGAAACATACTGATAATGATCATTTTGGTTGCCGTAGCCGCAGGCGCCGTATTGCTGACATCCAATCTCGGAAAAAGCGACGCTGACTTGCAGGCGGAGCCTACGGCAGATCCTGCGCAGTATTTATATGTGGATTACCCGGTTGATGAGATTGTTGACATAACGGTCGAGAACAAGTCCGGCACCTACACGCTGTACAGGACCGAAAGCGCTTCCGGAGAGCAGGCGGCCGATGAGTCCGCCGATATGATCTGGAAACTGAAGGGTAACGAAGGTGTTGACATTGACCAGGGCGACGCCGGTTCGCTTGCCAGATATGCGTCATATTTGTATATTAACGAGGTCATAACCGAGGACATGAGCCGCAAAGCCGAGTTCGGGCTTGAGGATTACGCGGCCAAAGTGACGGTAAGCTTTACGGACGGCGAAACCAGGGTCTATTATTACGGCAACCAGGTGCCTGCCGAACCCGCATATTACATGTACATGGAGGGCGAGGACAAGATTTTTACCGTAAGCTCGTCATACGGATATTACATGAACCTGTCCGCGTATGACTTGTATGCCCTTGCGCAGATCGGCCTGACGGCGAACGACATCACCGAAGTGCGGCTCGAAAGGGACGGCCAGGTCGTGTTCCATACAAAGCCTGCCGAGAACATCCTGGGCTTGGGAGGCTTCGACATCGTAGAGCCGTTCTGGCACATGGTAAACGGCGATTCGCATGTAAAACTCTGTTCGGCAATCGAATCGCTGTCGGTCGAGGGCGTGATCGACACGAGCGCGAACCTAGCGAAATACGGCTTAGATGACCCGTGGGGCAAGCTGACCGTCACGGGCAGGAACGGGCTGACAAGAGTGTTCCTGGTCGGCGATAAGCTTGACGATACCTATACGGCCTGCACCTTTGAGGGCGACGGCAATATCTATAAAGCCTACACGGCGACGCTGGGAGTATTCGATTACAATACATACCAGATGGTCGACAAGTATCTGGCGATGCTGAACATCGCGAATGTCGACAAGGTTACGCTGAGCGGATTCGGAATCGACAGCGTTGTGCTCGGCATAGAAAAGGAACCCCAGTTCGATGAGAACGGTGAGCCCAAGCTGAATGCTTCGAAAGAACAGGTTTATAACAACATATTCAGTAAGAACGGCAAGGTGCTCGGACAGGAGAACAATGAACAGGGAACTTGGTATTACCAGAGACTGATCGTAGTGATGTCAAATACCATACTGACGCCGGAAGAGTTCAGCCTGGAGGGGCTTGAACCGGTCGGTTCCATCGTGTTTGATCTGAGCATCGACCCGGGCGTTTACACTGTGGAATTCTATCAGTACAACGACGACTTCTATGCGGTGAGCGTCAACGGGCAGGCTTACCTGCACAAGGTGGCCGACAGCGAAATCAGAAAAATGCTTGCAGGAGCCGAAGATTTCCTGAGCGGCGAGATTCAAAAACCGTATTGATTTAACTGGAACCAGGCCGCCGGCTGCATTGTAATGCCGGCGGTTTTTTTATATAATTCTGGCATGGATGAAAAATGGGCAAGGATGGATGAAACGACAGACGACCTGCAATGCTCGGGTTTTCAAATCATACAGGGCAAGCATGATTTCCGGTTCTCGATGGACCCGGTGCTGCTTGCCAATTTCTGCTCCGGCAGAGCCGGCGACCGCGCAGCCGATTTTTGCGCAGGGAGCGGCATCATAGGCCTGTTGCTTTTGGCGCACGGGAAATGCCATAGTGTGAAAGCCATCGAAATACAGCCGCAGCTTTGCGACAGGATGGAACGGAGCATAAAGATGAACGGCGTATCGGAAAGCATGAAGGTCATCGAGGGGGATGTTCGCAATGCTGCGCAGATACTGGGCTTCGGAACAATGGACCATGTCGTGTGCAATCCGCCGTATCTGCCTGCTGAGCGCGCAAAACCCGGCATGAGGCAGGACATCGCGCTTTCGCGTTACGAGCTCATGCTGACGCTCCGCGATGTCTGCGAATCTGCGTCAAAAGTGCTCAGGAACGGAGGCAGGCTTACCATCTGCCACCGCGCCGACCGCGCTGCGGAGGTATTGATGCACTGCATGAGCGCCGGGCTTTCGCCCAAGCGTGCAAGGTTGGTGCAGCCCGAAAGCGGTAAGCCGGCCACGCTGATACTGGTGGAAGCGCAAAAACAGGCAAAGCCGGGGCTGAAGTGGCTGCCTGTGCTCAATGTTTATGAGGACGGCAGGTATACCGATGAAATCTACGATATCTATGGCATGAAGAAGGAACAGGCATGACAGGTAAGCTGTATATCACCGCAACACCGATCGGAAACCTCGAGGATATCACGCTCAGGGCCCTGCGGGTGCTCAGGCAAGCCGATATCGTGGCGGCCGAGGATACGAGGCATACGCTGAAGCTTTTGAATCATTATGACATCAAAGCAAGGCTTTTCAGCTATCACGAGCACAACAGTCAAACCGCGGGCAGGAAACTGGTAGAGGAAATGCTTGCGGGTAAATCGGTGGCGCTGGTCAGCGATGCGGGAATGCCGTGCATCAGTGACCCGGGTTATGAGCTCGTGCGCCTTGCCCGGGCCGAGGGCATCGAAGTGACATGCCTGCCCGGCGCTTCGGCGGCTGTCGCGGCTGTCGCATTGTCCGGCCTTCGGGCTGACAGGTTCGTGTTCGAGGGCTTCCTGGCCCGCGACGGGCGCGCACGAAAAAATGCGCTTGAAGCAATCAGGTCCGAAAAAAGGGCTGTACTGCTCTATGAAGCGCCGCACAGGCTTAAGGAAACACTTGCGGATTTGGCCGAATACATGCCCGAGCGCAATGTAGCGGTGATCAAGGATATCTCAAAACTCTATGAAAGCGTAACGACATGTGCGCTGGCGGACGCGGCAGAAATTTTCGAAGGAGAAATCAAGGGGGAGTATGCGATTTTGCTGGAGCAGCAGCCGGAAGAGGATGAAAGAGCCGCCGCAGAGTGGACCAGCATGCCGGTAGAGGAGCATATCAGGCTCTATATCGATTCCGGGTTTTCGAAGATGGATGCAATCAAAAAGGTTGCCAAAGACCGCGGCATGAAAAAAGGTGAGGTCTACAACCTTGCTTATGATATTAAAAACCCTTCCGGTCAATAAACCGGAAGGGTTTTGGGCTGGTATTGGGAATTTAGATCTCCTCGACCATTTCCTTGAGGCAATTTCTGCAGATATTTTTGCCCTTGTACTGTATGACGTCGCGCGCATTGTCGCAGAACATGCAGGCAGGTTGATATTTCTTAAAGATAATATGCTCACCCTCAACATAGATCTCAAGGGAATCCTTAATGTCGATTCCTAATGTGCGCCTGAGCTCTATCGGAATTACAACCCTTCCCAACTCGTCAACTTTCCTTACGATTCCTGTAGATTTCATTTTGTTTCCTCCTGAAAAATAACGTTAATGTTATATACATATTATAATCTGCTTTCCTGTATATGTAAATATCTAAATTGTAAATAATGTGTAACGAGTTAACAATTTTCAAGCATGTTAATTAGTGGCGTATTTGTCGAGATAATCGACAATTTTCGATAGGAAAGACCATAATATTCAAAAATATGACTAATTTCATATATATTATATAACAGTGTCAGACTTTTTGCAAAAGATAGTTCATGATCGATACATTTTTTTACGCCTTTTAAAATATACTACGATTATTGACAAAGTAATACAATCAACCTATAATAAATGAAATTGTATATTCAAATGCAATGACTGGGAAGAGTAGCCCGCCGACAGGCGTGAAGAGAACCGGCGGTTGGTGAAAGCCGGAGGCTTGATACCGGGCGAAGATGGTCCCGAGGAGCACCCGCGGTGAATATTGAGCTGCGGGCGGGCGAAGCCCGTTACAGACTTATCTGCGGTGATGGCCGCAGCAATGAGATTTGCCGCGATGAAAATCAGGCAAAATCAGGGTGGTACCGCGATTGAGACTCGCCCCTGCTTATGGGGTCGGGTTTTTTTATTATTGAGTGAAGCATTTGGAGGATGGCATGATGCAAAAGCAAACATTTTATATTACAACGCCGATTTATTACCCGAGCGGCAAGCTTCATATCGGCAACAGCTATTGTACGGTCGCCGCCGATACCATGGCGCGCTACAAGCGCCTGTCCGGCTATGACGTATTTTTCCTGACCGGCACCGATGAACACGGCCTGAAGATCGAAACCCGCGCCAGGGAAGCGGGCCTGTCGCCCAAGGAGTTTGTAGACGGCATTGTGGCGGGCATCAAGGATCTTTGGAAGCTGATGGATGTTACGCACGATTATTTTATAAGGACGACCGACGAAAATCATGAAAAGGCCGTGCAGCAGATATTCAACAGGCTTTACGAGCAGGGGGATATTTACAAGGGCGAGTACGAAGGCATGTACTGCGTGCCGTGCGAAAGCTTCTGGACCGAATCCCAGCTGGTGGACGGCAACTGCCCGGACTGCGGCAGGCCGGTGAAAAAGGCAAGCGAGGAGGCGTACTTCTTCCGCCTTTCCAAATACCAGGACTGGCTGCTTGATTATATCAACGAGCACCCTGATTTCATACAGCCCGAATCCAGGAAAAATGAGATGATCAGAAACTTCATCGAGCCCGGGCTCGACGATCTGTGCGTATCGCGCACGACATTTACCTGGGGCGTGCCGGTCACATTCGACCCGAAGCATGTCGTGTACGTATGGATCGACGCGCTGAGCAACTATATCACGGCGCTCGGCTACGGCAGTGACGACGACAGCCTGTTTCGGAAATACTGGCCTGCCGATATACACTTTGTTGGCAAGGACATCATTCGCTTCCATACCATCATATGGCCCATCATGCTGCACGCGCTCGGGATCGAGCAGCCAAAGCATATCATCGGCCACGGCTGGCTCGTGCTGGAAAGCGGCAAGATGAGCAAATCCAAGGGCAATGTGGTCGACCCGGAGCTGCTGGTCGGAAGATACGGGCTGGATGCGGTCCGCTACTTCATGCTGCGCGAGATGCCGTTCGGCAACGACTTCGTGTTTTCGAACGAGGCGATGCTGCGGCGCATCAACTCGGATCTGGCGAACGACCTGGGGAACCTGGTGCACCGTACCAACGCGATGATCGAAAAGTATTTCGGGGGCGTGATACCCGAATGCACCGTAATCGGGGAGCACGGCGAAAATCTTCGGAAGCTTGCGGAGTCGCTTTCTCAAAACTATTTCAGGCTCATGGACGATATGCAGTTTTCGAACGCGCTTTCAGAGATCTTTTCGTTCATATCCGCGTGCAACCGTTACATTGACCTGACCGAGCCCTGGGTGCTTGCGCGCGATGAGCAAAAGCGCGGCGAACTGGCGGCGGTTCTGTACAACCTTGCCGAGAGCATACGGTTTGCCGCGGTCATGCTGCGCCCGTTTTTCAACGGCACAAGCGAAAAGATATTTACGCAGTTCTCTGTTTCGGGCGAATTGAGGGAATACGACAGCATCAGCGCTTTCGGAAAGCTGACGGCGGGCGGCAACGTCGTCAAAGCCGAGCCTTTGTTCCCGAGGATCGATATCGACGCGGAGCTTGAGTTCCTGGCACCCAAAAAGAAAGCGCGCCCCGCAAAGCCCGAGGTCTCCTATGACGATTTTGCGAAGCTAGATTTCAGGACAGCGCTGGTTACCGCATGCGAGCCGGTCAAAAAGGCCGAAAAGCTGCTGAAGCTCACACTGGATGCGGGCGGCGAGGAGCGCACGGTCGTTTCCGGCATAGCAAAGCACTATAAGCCCGAGCAGCTGGTCGGCAAAAAGGTCATCGTCGTCTATAATTTAAAGCCCGCCAAGCTGATGGGCATCGAGTCCCAGGGCATGATACTGTGCGGCGAGGACGAGGACGGCCGTATTTCGTTTGCGACGCTCGAAGCCGACCTTCCGCAGGGCTCCGAGGTAAGGTAATGGGGCTTGTCGACACGCACGCGCATCTGGACCACGAGAGGTTCGACTCCGACCGGGAGCAGATCATCGGCACACTGAAGGACAGCGGCGTCGACTGCTGCATTACCATCGCAGACAGTGTGGAATCCTCGCGCGCGGCATGCGCACTGGCTCAAAAGCATGAGCCTATCTATGCGGCGGCCGGTGTGCACCCGCACAACGCCGGGGATTGCGCGCCGGGTTATCTTGCGGAGCTTGAGCAATTGCTGTCCGGCGCGAAGGCTGCCGCGGTCGGCGAGATCGGCTTGGATTACCACTATGATTTTTCGCCGCGCGAAGCACAAAAGCGCGTGATGCTCGAGCAGATTGCGCTGGCAGGGAGACTCGGCAAGCCTGTCGTGTTCCATGTGCGCGAGGCCTGGGGCGATTTTCTTGCGCTGCTGCGCGCCGGTGAAATACCTTCCGCCGCCGTGCTGCACAGCTTTTCGGGCAGCATCGAGTCGCTGCGCGAGTGTCTTGACCGCGGCATGATGGTTTCCTTTACCGGCATTGTGACATTCAAGAACGCAAAGACGGTCAAGGAGGCGGCGGTTTTCGCGCCGGCGGACCGCATTATGGTCGAAACCGACTGCCCGTACATGACGCCCGAGCCTTTCCGCGGAAAGCGCTGCGAGCCCGCGCATGTGCGGCACACGGCGGAATATATCGCCGCGCTGCGCGGAATGGACGCGCAGGAGTTCTTTGAACTGACCTCGGACAATGCAAGGCGGTTCTTTGGTATTGCAGGACAGGCAAGCAGTGCAAGGCAACAATGACTGCTCTGCCTGAAGCCGGGCTGCGGACATCCCGGTGATTTTTACAGTATGATTAGGGAGAAATGATGGATACTTATGTTTACAGCTTAAAGGACGCGCTGTACATCAACCTGACGAACAGATGCACCAACCGGTGCGATTTTTGCATACGTTCGACGGCTCCGGGCGTCGGCGGCTACAACCTGTGGATGGAGCGCGAGCCGTCGGTTGCCGATATCATGGAGCAAATGGAGGGGTTCGACGCGGCCTCCGCTTCGGAGATTGTGTTCTGCGGCTACGGCGAGCCGATGATGCGGCTTGAAGAACTACTCGAGGTTGCAGCGCAGATTAAGAAAATGTACCCCGGAAAGAGGATACGGATCAACACAAACGGCCACGCGAACCTGATATACGGCAGGGATATCACGCCGCGGCTTTCGGGACTGGTCGACAGCATATCCATATCATTGAATGCGCCGACCGCAAAGGAGTATCAGAATGTGTGCCACTCCGTTTACGGCGAAAGCTCCTATGACGGCATGCTGGAATTTGCAAGACTTGCAAAGAGATATGTACCCGAGGTCGTTCTTTCGATCGTGGATGTGATCGGCGAAGTGGAGATCGAAAAGTGCCGGAGCATCGCTTCCGCCATAGGCGTCAGACTCCGGGTGCGGCAGATGATGTAAGCATTCCCGGCCCATGCCGGCCGCGAAAGCGGCCGGCATTTACCTAAGAAATCACTTTGATACAAAGAATTTACTTTTTTGTAATGCATCCTTTCCCGTTCAGTGCTATCATATTACCATATGCAAATTTTCAGCAATCATGGAAGGAGACCGGCTATGTCTCTCTTGGAAATCAGGGGCTTGAAAAAATATTTCGGCCAAGTCAAAGCTGTCGACGGCATTTCGCTGCATGTCGATGAAGGCGAATGCATCGGCCTGCTTGGGCCGAACGGGGCAGGCAAGTCGACGGCGGTGTCGATGATCGCAACCCTGCTGAAGCCCGACGCGGGGCAAATCGTATACAGGGGCATCGATATCACCAGGGACAGCAGAGCGTTTAAAGCGGAGCTCGGCTATGTGCCGCAGGATATCGCGCTGTATGCGGATCTGTCCGGCATGGATAATATGAAGTTCTGGGGCAGGGCCTGCGGCATCGGGGGCGCCGAGCTGAAAAAGTCCATTGACCGCATTGCGGATATCATCGGCTTAAAAGACCGGCTGAAGGATCATGTAAAAACCTATTCCGGCGGCATGAAGAGGCGCCTGAACATCGGGGTCGCGCTGCTGCACAACCCGAAGCTCATCATACTCGATGAGCCCACGGTCGGCATAGACCCGCAGTCGAGGAACCACATACTGGAGACGGTAAGGGATTTGAATGCGCAGGGCATATCCATCATATACATCAGCCACTACATGGAGGAAGTCATGGCCGTCTGCCGGAGGATATACATCATGGACTACGGCAGGGTGGTCGCCGACGGAACTTACGACGAGCTTATTTCAATCAACGGCAGCAAGCAGAGCATCGTTTTCGGCATGACGGGGGACGAGCGCAAAATCATGGAGGAAGTGCAGAAAATCGGCCCGTGTGCCAAGCAGAACGGCGAATATATACTGACTGTTGCGTGCGATGCGCAGGTGCTTACGCTGCTGAACCATGCCACCCAGAAGCTGGGCAGCGAGATACAGTCGTACCGCGTGGAAAAGCCGAGCCTTGAAAGCATATTCCTGAATCTGACCGGACACGGATTGAGGGATTAACCATGGTTTTGCTGATATTAATCAAGGAACTGAAAATACTCATCAAGGATAAAACTGCCGTGATGATACTGCTTGTGATGCCGATCATTCTCCTTACGATACTCGGCCTTGCGCTGCAGGGAAGTTTCTATAGCAGCGAGTGGACCGACCCGATCCATATCGCGGTCGTCCGGGAATACGCCGATCATGATCCCGCCGGGCTGTTGCGGGAGGCTGCGCCGAACGATATGGCATACCGGGGCATACTGGCGGGGCTTGGTGATCATCTGGCGGACATGGATCCGGACAGCTGGTTTTTTGACGATTTCATGGCGGATGAACAGGTGTCAAAAATGATCAGCTGGGAGATCATGGACAAGGCTTCCGCCCGGGCTGCGCTGGATGGCGGCGAGGTGAGCTCGGTGGTGGTGCTGCCGGATAACTTTGCGCGTGGCATTCTGTCCGGCTTGTTTTTCGATTCCGGCGACACCGTCGGGATACAGGTTGTATCACACAATCAAAACAGGATGTCTTACAAGATCGTGCGCGCGCTGATGAATGCGTTCGCATCGAGAGTCAGCGATGACGCCATCAGGCAGAAGCTGCTGATGGGCATTGTGCAGAACGGTGCAGCTGCCGGGGATGCCGGGGAGTTTCCGGGAAGCGCAGAGATCGCCAAAATCGGTATAACGGTCGAAAGCCTATATAAGAGGCCTGCATTGTCGTCATTCCAATACTATTCGGCTGCGATACTCGCGATGTTCCTGTTCTACGGCGCGGGCTTTGCGGGAACGCGGCTGTTGGACGAGATGAAGGACAACACCTACCAGAGGCAGGTTGCCGCGCGCATCAGGCCATGGCAGATCTTAGCCGCCAATTCGTTGTTCGGAGCAGTGATATCGGTGCTGCAGATGCTGATCGTCATGCTGTTCTCGAGGCTTGCGCTCGGCGTGAGCTGGGGTAATCTATGGGTGGCCGCGGCCGGGGTTTTCGGCGCGGCCGCGGCGATGGGCGGCATCAACCTGTTCCTTTCGGTCATCACGGTCAGGACAGAGAACTACCAGGTGATCAACGGCTTCCGCAACATACTGATCCATATTTTCGCGCTGCTCGGCGGCAGCTATCTTCCGCTCGAGATGCTTCCGAAAATCCTGCAGAAGCTGTCGTTTTTTACATTGAACGGGCTTGCGATCAAGACCTGGACAAAGGGCATGCAGCTCTACACGATCGGCGAGATTCTGCCTCTGCTGGGCGGGCTGCTGGCGTTCGCCGCCGGGTTTGCCGCGGCAGGATTGCTGCTTTACCCGTGGAGGGAGGGTGCAAGGCGTGTTTAATGTCATGATTCTCAGACTCAAGAGGTTTTTGAAAAATGAGGTCATCATCATGGCCGTCATGCTCGGCATGGGCCTGATGCTGACCTATGTATTCGGGATCGCGTTCAGCAGCAATACGGCCCCGAAGGTTATGACGGTCGACGAAGACCAAAGCGGGATTTCCGCTAAAATACTCGGGGAACTGGCCGAAACCGGGCAGTTTGTGCTGGAGGATGCAAGCCTTGCCGCCGCGCAGGGCAAGGTGGAGGACGGCATGGCGTTTGCGGTCGTGCATATTCCGCGCGGATTTTCCGAGGGGGTCGCATCGGGCAGCCCCGGCAACGGAATCGTCATGATGAAGAACAACGACACCATGGAAACCTGGTCACTGCTGTCGGCGCTCGAGGACATCGCCGGCCGCGAGGGCTCCGACCTTGCTTATCTGAACAGCCTGAAGGAGTATGCGCAAGGCATGGGCATATGTGTCAGCGTGGAGGAGCTCCAACAGGAACTCCGGGAACTGCGGGAAAATCCCGTGGTCACCGTAGGGCCGGAGATTAAGCCGGTTCAGGATCAATCGGATCTGATACACTTTGTGCTCGGGTTCACCTTGTTCTTTTCGACCTTTACGATCGCGTTCACGGCAGCCGATATACTGCAGGACAAACTGAACGGCACATGGAACAGGCTCATGATTACGCCGACCAGGCGCTGCGGCGTGCTTGCGGCGCATCTTGTCACGGCGGCGCTGGCTGGAATCATACAGGTCGGGATTATGGTGCTTGCCGGGCATTTCCTGTTCGGCGTCGAGTGGGGCAGTCATATCGGTGCGGTCATGGTACTGCTGTTTGCGTTCATTGCGGTCGTGACCTGCTTCGGGTTGTTCCTGGCCGCAGCCCTGCGCTCGATGGCGCAGCTCGAGGGCATCGTACCGGTCGTACTGGTCAGCACCGCGATGCTCGGCGGGTGCATGTGGCCGCTGGATATTATAACATTCAGGCCGCTTTTGTATCTTGCCAACATCACACCGCAGAAATGGGCGCTCCAGGCGCTCGAGAGCCTGGTCGCGTTTAATGCGGAGGTATCCGCCATCTATACGCCGCTGCTTGTGCTGTTCGGCATGGCCGCTTTTTGGTTTCTGCTGGGACTGTGGAAGCTGAATAAGAACTACAACTGATTCGGGGCTGTCCGCTCAAATCGCGATTCGACAAAATATATTCCGTTTTGCTTGTAAATACCGCCGAGAGACTATAAAATGATAGGGATATTCTCGGAGGTAGCCATGCAGGATGTACTTTCCCGGGTCGCGACCCTGGTGATTGTTTTATTACTGGGTTTTATACTGGCCAAAACCAACATATTCACACAGGATACCAGAAAGAAGCTTTCCGAGCTGCTGATGCACGTAACATCCCCGCTCCTGATCATCAAAAGCTTCCAGATCGATTACTCAACAGAGCTGCTGGGTGAAATGATCATCGTTGTCGTCAACGCAATCGTCGTGATCGGCGGGGGACTTGCGCTCGGCTATCTTATCTGGAGGCGCGCGCCCGGCGACAGGAAGGCCGCGTTGATATTCGGCGGGGGCTTTCCGAACGTGGGGTACATGGGATACCCGATCCTGGGCGGACTGTTCGGCGACGCCGGAAATCTGTTTGTCGCGCTGTATGTGATGATATTCCAGCTGCTTTCATGGACAGTCGGCATCCGCGTATTTACGGGTAAGTCTGAAAAATGGTACAAAGTGCTGCTGCGGCCTTCTCTGATCGCCATCATCATCGGCGCGATTCTCTTCCTGTTTTCCATCAAACTCCCCGAGGTGCTTTACAATGTGGCCGACATGGTCGGGGAGATGACATCGCCGCTTGCGATGATGCTTGCGGGCGCATACCTTGCCGACAACAGGCTAAAGACACTGTTCAACGATGCGCAGATATACGGCGTCGTCGTTTACCGGGTGCTGCTGTGGCCTGCGGCGGTGGCGGGCGCGCTGTGGTTTTTCCATCTGGACTATGTGCTGTACGCGTGCTGCGTTATCATAGCTTCGATGCCGGTCTCGGTTTCCACGGTGATTTTCGCGGCGGGCTTTGACCGCAACCCGCAGTTCGCAAGCCGTATGGTCACGATGACGACGCTGCTGTCAATGCTCTCGGTCATTTTCTGGATGTTTATTGTAAAATTAATAGCATGACCGTACTTGTATAATTATAATTATTATGTATAATCAAAATAGATTATAGTTTTTGATTGTGGCACGGTAGTATGGAAGCAAAATTAAATAAGTACATTTCTTGCCCGTATAGCCACTTTCTTTTTTAAGGAGGGCTTTTTATGTATTGGGAAGAAAATATCGAGCTTGCGCCAAGGGAGCGCATACGTGAGATCCAGGACCGAAAACTCAGGGAAACCGTTGCCCGCGTGTATCAGAATGTGCCGATGTACAGGGCGCGGTTTGACGAGGCGGGCATAAAGCCTTCGGATATCAGGGGCGTCCCGGATCTTGCGAAAATACCCTTTACGGTCAAGGACGATCTGCGCAACAATTACCCGTTCGGCATGTTCGCGGTTCCGTTAAAGCAAGTGGTACGCGTTCATGCGTCATCCGGCACAACAGGAAAGCCCACGGTCGTCGGGTACACGGAAGCGGATCTTGACATGTGGGCCGAGTCGATGGCCCGGCTGATTACCGCCTGCGGCGTGACAGAGGATGATGTTGCGCAGGTGGCGTTCGGCTACGGGCTCTTCACCGGCGCATTCGGGCTGCACTATGCGCTTGAAAAGATCGGCTGCACGGTCGTGCCGGTATCCTCGGGCAACACCGAAAGGCAGCTGATGCTGATGAAGGACTTCGGCACAACGGTGCTCGTGTCGACGCCGTCCTATGCGCTTTATATGTCCGACTACATGGAAAAACTCGGCATAGACCCGGGCAGGGACTTAAAACTCCGGGTCGGGCTGTTCGGCGGCGAGGGCTCGAGCGAGGCCATGCGGGCGCAGATCGAGCAGCGCCTGGGCATACTCGCAACCGAAAACTATGGCTTGTCGGAAATCATAGGGCCGGGCGTATCCGGCGAATGCTACTGCAAATGCGGCATGCACATCAACGAGGATCATTTCATAGCCGAAATCATCAATCCCAATACGGGCGAGGTGCTGCCCGAGGGGGAGGAAGGCGAACTTGTACTTTCTGCGGTGTCAAAGCAGGCATTGCCGATACTGCGGTACAGGACCAAGGATATTACGCGGCTCATAACCGAAAAATGCGCATGCGGCAGGACATCGATCCGTATGGAAAAGATCAAGGGCAGGACAGACGACATGCTCGTGATACGCGGGGTCAACGTGTTCCCGTCCCAGATCGAGACGGTGCTGCTGTCGGTTTCCGAAATCGGACCGCATTATGAGATCATCGTAACGCGCGAGGGCTGGCTGGACAAGCTCGAAGTGCTGGTCGAGGTCGCTGATCCGTCGCTTCTGGAGAGCTTTTCGAGGCTGGAAGCGCTTGAAAACACAATCAAGGCAAGGCTGCGCACCATGCTGTTGCTGGACGCGAATGTAAAGCTTGTCGGGCCCGACACGCTCAAGAGATTCGAAGGCAAAGCGAAGAGGGTTACGGATCTGAGGAAACTATAGGAGAGATTCATGAAGGAACTTTTATTGGGCAACGAAGCCGTCGCGAGGGGCGCATGGGAAGCGGGCTGCAGGGTGGCCGCCGCATACCCCGGCACTCCGAGTACGGAGATTACAGAGAATCTGGCAAAATATGAAGACATCTATGCCGAATGGTCACCGAATGAAAAGGTCGCGCTCGAAGTCGGTATCGGCGCCAGCTTCGCCGGCGCAAGGACGATCGTATCGATGAAGCACGTCGGCCTCAATGTTGCGGCCGATCCGCTCTTTACCGCAAGCTACACCGGTGTAAACGGCGGGCTTGTGGTCGCGGTCGCCGACGACCCCGGCATGCATTCCTCGCAAAATGAGCAGGACAGCCGGTTCTATGCCCGCAGCGCGCATGTACCGATGCTCGAGCCGGCGGACAGCGCCGACTGCCGGGAATTCACGAAGCTCGCATTCGAGCTTTCCGAGCAGTACGATACCCCCGTGCTGCTGCGCATGACGACAAGGGTCAGCCACTCCAGGGGGCTCGTCGAGCTTGGCGTCAGGCAGGATGCGGGATTAAAGGAATATAAAAAGGATGCGGCCAAGCGTGTCATGATGCCCGGTATGGCGCGGTTGCGGCATGTCGAGGTGGAAAAGCGCGAAAAGCTTTTGGCTGTCAGCGCAAACAGCCTTGCGATCAACAAAATCGAGATGAACGATACGAAGATCGGCGTCGTGACATCGGGGCTGTGCTACCAGTATGTGAAGGAAGCGCTGCCGGATGCGAGCATACTAAAACTCGGCATGGTCTATCCGCTTGCTTTTGATTTGATCAGGGACTTCTCGAAAAAGGTTGATAAACTGTATGTCATCGAGGAGCTTGAACCCTTTATTGAGGATGCAATGAAGGCAAACGGGATCGAATGCACCGGCAAGGAGCTCTTTACGCTGCAGGGCGAATACTCCGTGCATATGATCCGTTGTGCCCTGCTTGGGGATGAGCGGGAGTGCCAATCGGCGCCGCAGCTGCCGGCAAGGCCGCCCGTCATGTGCCCGGGCTGCCCGCACAGGGGCATGTTCTATGCGGTTAAAAAGCTCGGACTTACGGTCAGCGGCGACATCGGCTGCTACACGCTCGGCGCGCTGCCGCCGACTTCGAGCATGGACGCCGTGGTCTGTATGGGCGCATCGATCGGCATGGCGCACGGTATGGAAAAGGCGCGCGGCAGGGAGTTTGCAAATAACACCGTCGCCGTCATCGGCGACTCGACATTCATACATTCGGGCATTACGGGTCTGATCGATGTTGTGTACAACCGGGGCGCAAGCACCGTGCTGATACTCGACAACCGCACGACCGGCATGACCGGGCACCAGAACAACCCGGCCAACGGCCGCGACCTGTACGGCAACGAAGCTCCAGAACTCGACCTTGCCAAGCTTTGCGAAGCGGTCGGAGTCAGGGATGTGCGGACGGTTGACCCGTTCGACCTGAAAGGCATGGAGCGGGCGCTCAAGGAAACGCTTGCAAACGACGAACCCTCGGTGATCATAGTAAAGCGCCCGTGCGCGCTGCTCGACAGGAAGGGCGCAAAGCCCGCGCTCCGCATCGACGGCGATAGATGCACCGGCTGCAAACTGTGCATGGGGCTCGGATGCCCGGCGATTGTGCTTTCGGGCGACTGCGTCGCGATCGACCCGACGCTGTGCGTGGGCTGCGCGCTATGTGCCAGGCTCTGCCCGTCGGGCGCGATAAGGGGAGGCAAATAATGTCTGTGATTTCGATATTGATTGTCGGTGTGGGCGGCCAGGGGTCGCTGCTTGCAAGCAGGATACTGGGCGCGCTTGCCGAAAGCGCGGGATACGATGTGAAGGTGTCCGAGGTGCACGGCATGGCGCAGCGCGGCGGCAGCGTCGTGACATATGTCAGGATGGGAGACAAGGTCCATTCGCCCCTGATCGAAAAGGGCGGGGCCGACTTCATGCTGGCCTTTGAGATGCTGGAGGGCTTGCGGTACAGGGACATGCTTAAAGAGGGCGGCGTGGCGGTCATCAACAACCAGCGCATATCGCCGCTGCCCGTCATCATGGGCAATGTGGAGTACCCGGCGCAGCAGATACGGGAGTTTCTGGAAAGCGGCAACACGCATGTTGTCGATGCGCTCCAAATCGCCGAAAAAGCGGGCAATATAAGGACAGCGAACACCGTGCTGCTCGGAAAGCTCGCAAAGCTTTCATCAATCGGCAGGGAAAAGTGGATCGACGCGATCAAAAAGTGCGTCCCGGAAAAGACGCTCGATGCAAACATACAGGCCTTCGACGAAGGATATCATCTATAGCGGGGTAGTTTTATGATTTTCGATCAAAAGCATGAATGCATGGACAGGCAAAGCCTCGGAGAACTGCAGGGCCGAAGGCTTGCGGACAAGGTCAGGTACGCCTACGAAAGACTTCCCTATTACCGCGAGAAGATGGACAGAGCCGGGGTGTCGCCGGAGGATATCCGGTCGGTCGGCGATCTGTCCAGGCTTCCGTTCACTTTAAAGCAGGATCTGAGGGACAACTACCCGTTCGGAACGTTTGCGGTACCTATGGAGCAGATCGTGCGAATACACGCGTCATCAGGCACGACGGGCAAGGCGACGGTCGTCGGCTATACGGCAAACGACATCAGCATATGGGCTGATTTGATGGCAAGGGCGCTTGCGGCCGCAGGCGCAAACCAGCACGACATCATACAGAATGCATACGGCTACGGTCTCTTTACAGGCGGCCTTGGCGTACACTACGGCGCGGAGCGCCTCGGCGCTTCGGTCATACCGATTTCGGGCGGCAACACACAGCGTCAGATCAGCATCATGCAGGATTTCGGCTCGACCATGATCACCTGCACGCCGAGCTATGCGCTGTACCTTGCCGAGGAGCTTGTCGCGGCGGGCATCGACCCGAAAAAGGACTTAAAGCTCAAATACGGCGTGTTCGGCGCCGAGCCCTGGAGCGAGGAAATGCGCCAGGATATACAAAAGAAACTCGGCATCAGGGCGACCGATATTTACGGCTTGTCCGAGATCATCGGCCCCGGTGTTGCGATCGAGTGCGAGTGCCAGTGCGGCATGCATATTTTCGAGGACCATTTCCTGCCCGAGATCATCAATCCCGATACCGGGGAAGTCCTTCCCGAGGGGGAGAAGGGCGAATTGGTCATCACGACCATCACCAAGGAAGGCATACCGATGCTCCGGTACCGCACGCGCGACATCACAAGCCTCGATTATGCGCCGTGCGCATGCGGAAGGACCCATGTGCGCATGCGCAAGGTCATGGGCAGAACCGACGACATGCTGATCATACGCGGCGTCAATGTGTTCCCGACGCAGATTGAGAGCATACTGGTCGGATACCAGGAAGTCGAGCCGCATTACCTGCTGGTCGTCGACCGGGTCAACAACCTCGACACGCTCGAAATATGGGTCGAAATGAAGCCCGAGCTCTTCACCGACGAGGTCAAGGAGATCGAGCGCGTCAGAAACAGCATCGGCTCCGATATCGCATCGCTCCTGGGGCTGCACGCGATGATCAAGCTCGTCGAGCCCAAAACGATCGAGCGATCGACTGGAAAAGCAAAGCGTGTCCTTGATAAAAGGAAACTATAAGGCGACATAAAAGTATGATATAATGCGGATTGGAGGAAGTGTTTTTATGGTAAAGCAGCTTTCGGTGTTTCTGGAAAACTCAAAAGGGCGCCTTGCGAAAATGACATCGGTTTTAAAGGAATCCGGGGTCGACTTGCTCGCCCTGTCGATTGCCGACACGACGAACTTCGGGATACTCCGCGCCATTGTAAGCGACAATGACAAGGCGGTGACGGCGCTGCGGGAAGCGGGGTATACCGTCAACCTGAATGATGTTTTGGCGGTGGTCGTGGATGACAGGCCAGGCGGCCTTGCCGACATACTGAATCTTCTCTATGAAAACAATATCAGCGTCGAATACCTGTACTCATTCGTAAGGACGCACCGGGAAAACGCGCTGATACTCTTTAAGGTCGACGACAACGAGAGCGCTGCGGCCATACTTTCGGCAAACGGCGTCGCACTGCTTTCAAAGGAGCAAATTGTTGAGCTATAGTCTGCAGGACGCGTCAAGCAGCCATGCAATCATCGATTTGTCCGCAGTCAGGAGCAACATACGGTTTTTCCGGGAGCTCGTTGGTGCGGACACCGACATCATAGCGGTCGTCAAGGCCGACGCCTACGGGCACGGCATGCTGGAAGTCTCGCGCACGGCGCTGTCCGCCGGCTGTGCGATGCTCGCGGTGGCCGAGGTGTCCGAAGGCGCGTTTCTGCGGCAGAACGGCATCACTGCCCCGGTGCTTGTGATGGGCGGTTCGCTTCCGGCCGATATGCGCCACGCGGTCGAAAACAGCCTCCAGGTTTTGGTATATACCAAAGACCAGCTTCTGGCGCTTGACAGGGCCGCCGGGGACAATCATAAAAGAGCCGGCTTTCATTTAAAAATCGATACCGGCATGAACCGGATCGGCATTGGTTCCGACGATGAGCTTTCGGACATACTCAAAACGGTCAAGGCCTGCGCGAACCTTGAGTTTGCGGGGCTCATGAGCCATTTTTCAACGGCCGACGAGGAGGATCTCTCCTTTACGCAGCAGCAGTTCGGGCGGTTCGCGCATGCGGCGCAAATCGTTGCAGATGCCGGATACCACCCCAAAAAGCACATCGCGAACAGCGCCGGGGCGGCATTCTGCGACGCCGCAGGCATGGACTATATCAGGCTCGGCATCGCGATGTACGGCCTGCAGCCGTCGGCCGGCAAAGCGCTGCCGCTTACGCCCGCGCTTTCCTGGACGACCAGGATCGTGCACATAAAGACAATACACGCGGGCGACTCGATCAGCTACGGCAGGAAGTTTACGGCCGCGGGTGATATGCGCGTGGCGACATTGCCGGTGGGCTATGCCGACGGGTTCAGCAGGCTGCTGTCGAACAAGGCCGATGTGCTGATCAGGGGGCGTAGGGCAAGAGTGCTCGGCAATGTCTGCATGGATCATGTGATGGTCGATGTTTCGGATATCGCGGACGCCGGAGTCGGCGACACCGCTGTCGTCATCGGCAGGGACGGGGAAGAGTCGGTCACCGCCGCGGAGCTTGCCGATCTGATGGGAACGATATCGTATGAGATCGTGACACGCATCGGCAGCAGGGTCAAGAGAATATACCTCAATGAATAAAAGGAAAATCAGAGAAACTGTTCTGGCCCGCAGGAGCGCCGTCGCTCCCTCCGAGAGATCCGCCTGGTCGCAGAGCATCTGCGAAAAAATTATGGAGCTTCCCGCATACAGGTCGGCGCGCAGCGTCATGGCCTATTATCCGATCAGAGGCGAAGTCGATATCATGCCGCTGCTACAGGATATACTGAAGAACAAATCTCTTTTGCTGCCGCGAATCGGTGCGCCGGGCTGCATGCACGCGGCAAAAATATCGGGTCTTGACGAACTTGCGGCCGGCATATTCGGCACCATGGAGCCGAACTCCTCGTGCGCGGAAGCGTTGTTATCCGATATCGACCTGGCGATCGTGCCGCTGGTCGCCTTTAGCAAGGACTGCGGCCGGCTGGGCTACGGCGGCGGATATTATGACAGATTTTTATCCGGCGCGGATTTTACGAAAATCGGCGCGGCCTTTGAATGCCAGCGGGCGGAAACATTGAATTGCCGGGCCCATGATGTTAAAATGGATAAGATCGTTACGGAAAAGTATATTTACATGCCGAGGTAATCATGAATAAACATTCAACCGTCAGATTGGCGTTGACGCTCTTTATAACCGATTTAACGGTTATCATTTTAAATTTGCTGTTGTTGGGAAGATTGTTCGGGCTTGTAGAAAGCACGCTATACGACTGGGGAATCACCATACTGCTGTCTTTGGTGCTGTATATGCTTGTCTGGATCAGAGCGTCACAGGAGGGTAAAGCCGCCGTCGACGCGGATCATATGAGCCTCAAGCGCTTTGAACGCAATGAAATTCCGGCACCCGAAAAGTTTTATTTCCCGTACAAAGGGTTTGTTGCGGGGCTCTTGAGCAAGCTGCCGGTGATAGTGCTCTTGGTGTTGAGGTTTGCGACAGGCTCGGATGCGTATCATTTTCCGATTAACGTGTTTTTCGGAGTGCATTATTCCGCTTCGCTGGTCACTTTCAATATCGCTAAGATATCGACCGGTGAATTATCCGTATTCTCCTATCTTCTGTCCGTGTTGTGCTACATTGTACTGTTCAGCCTGGTTTCGGGCCTTGCATATATGACCGGGCCCGCACAGCGTGAAAAAGTGCTGACGGTGATCAAGCGCAACGAAGAAAAGTATAAAAAAGTTCAGAATCAGAAGCCCCGATAAGCGCGGTGCGGATGACGAAAATGCAAAATGCCGGTTTTTAGCCGGCATTTTGGTGGGGAGAGGAGAATTGGAAGGAAGAACTATAAAAAGAACTTCCGCAAGGTTTCCCTTGCAATATCAATATGTCCCGTATCAGAATAAAATATACATGATAATACGCAAGTTGGATAATAATTTTCAATTGCTTGAAGTAAATGGGGCTTTATTGTAAAATGTATCTGTTAGAATGGAGATGAACAGATGCGGATTATAAGCGGCAAATGGAAGGGCCGCAGGTTCGATCTTCCAAAGGGCGTGGCCGCGCGCCCGACATCGGATAAAATCAGGGAAGCCGTTTTCAGCATACTCGGCGACAGGGTGCCGGGCGCACATGTGCTGGATCTTTTTTGCGGAAGCGGCGCGATAGGGCTCGAAGCGCTGAGCCGCGGCGCCGCAGGCGCCGTGTTCTGCGATGCGGACAAGAGGTGCATTGCGCGCATACGGGAGACGCTTCGCGCATTCGGACAGCCGGATACCGGCTGCAGGCTCATGGCCTGCGACTTTAGAAGCGCCTTGTCAAGGCTCAAAGCCGACGGCGGCAGCTTTGACATCATTTATATCGACCCGCCGTATAAGGGCGGCTGTTACAATGAAGCGCTCGAAGGGCTGCGGGAGATTGCGGACAGCCGGGCGGTCATACTGGCCGAGCACGACAGGCGCGACCGGATGCCCGATGAAGCCGGGGGTTTTCAGAAAACAGGCGAGCGGTTATACGGCGATACCGTGATAAGCTTTTACGGAAGGATAAGCTGAATGTCTTTGTGGATATACCCGGGAACCTTTGACCCCATTACGACGGGCCACCTGGATGTGATCAGGAGGGCTTCGAAGCTGTGCGGAAGCCTGATTGTAGGCGTGCTCAACAACACCCAGAAAACGCCGGTTTTCAGTACCGAGGAAAGAATCGGCATGATCGGAAAATGCACCGCGGGCATCGGCAATATCACGGTTGAGGGATTCGAGGGTCTGCTGGTCGATTATGTAAGGCAAAAAAAAGCCGATGCGATCATCAGGGGCGTGCGTTCATTTTCCGACTTTGAGCATGAGTTCCAAATGGCATCGCTGAACAGGATGCTCGCGCCCGATATTGAGACAGTGTTTATCATGGCGGCGTCGGATTATTCATTTGTAAGCTCCACATTGCTCCGGGAGATCGCTTCCTTCGGCGGGGATCTGTCAAAACTGGCGCCCCCGCAAATCATAAATGAAATCTACGAAAGACTATATAAGGAGGATTCCATATGAACATTACCGCACTTTTGGAATATCTGAAGGATGAAATTGAGAACGCATCCAATATGCCTTTATCGAATAAATGCGTAATCGACCGCGACAAATGCCTGGACATCCTTAACGACATCAAGGATACGCTTCCCAATGAGATACTTGAAGCCGAAGCGATCCAGAACGAGAAGAACCAGATACTCTACGATGCAGAGAAGGAAGCCGAGGCCATCATCGCCGAGGCCAACGAAAAGGTCGAGGACATGGTCGACCAGGATCAGATCACGCAGCTTGCCTATGAAAAGGCCGAGCAGATCGTACAGGCCGCGGAGGCCAGCGCAAAGGAGATACGCCTGAGCGCGAATGAATATGTCGAGGATATACTGACCGATCTTGAGAGCTATATTCAGCGGAACCTTGACATCGTGCGGCAGAACCTGACCCAGATGCGCGGACACTGACGCGCGGCAAGGAACAGCACGCAGCCCGCAAGCATGTATAGATAAAGAGGAGCGCGCGCAGGCACGCCTTTTACGGCGGCTTGCGCGCTGTTTATTGCGGCGGATGCTTCCCCGCCGTAAACTGCGAATACGGCAGCGCACAGCGCCGCGCTCAAAAGCCCGTGCAGGAGCTTGACGAGCAGCAGTCCGCGCAGCCTGACCGGCAGCCCGCGCAGCACCGACATGATCTGGAACACCACCGATAGCCCGCCGAAGCCGAGTATGAAGGATATGACGATGCAGGCCCGGTTGCCCGGCAGCACCCCGGCATAGGAGCACCCCTCGGCCATCTCAAATACGCCCTTTATCATTGCGGAAAGCAGGTTTGCCGCGGGTTCCTTTATGCCGGAGGGCAGCAGCAGATATTGTACGAAGGTTTGCGACAGTATCCTGAACAGTATGATAAAGCCCAGTATTTTTACCATGACCTTGCCGCATTGCAGCATGACATCCTCGAGCGTATCAAAGAGCCCGGAGCCGCCTTTGCGGCCGCCTTCGGGCTTATAGTGGCACGGCGGCGAGTACCTGCCGTCGAAGGCGCGCACCAGCAGCGCGGTTGCGGCGAGCCCCGCATAATGGCAGCCGAGTATGATGACGCCGTATCTGTTATTCTGCAGTATAATCTGTCCGACCGTGCCGAGCATGTACATCGGCGAGGCCGCCGAGCACAGCGCCAGCGCCGTGTAGATGTGGCCGCTGCCCGCGTATGTGTTTTTCAGCGCGACCGCGCCGTTCGGGTAACCGGCGCTGACGCCTGCGAATATCGGCCCTGCGTATGCCGGGTCGATCCGGAATATACGCGCGGCCGGCCTGAATAGCAGGCCCATGACATTGCGCCCGTCGATTTTGATCAGCAGTTGTATGACGATCATGAACGGGAACAGCGCGGGCAGCAGCTGCGATGTGAACAAAACGACCGCCTCCCCGGCGCAGGATATGACCAGCGAAGGATTGACCAGCATGTAAAGCGAAAACAGCAAAGCCAATGCGATGTAATAATAGGTCCTCGGGAAGGTTTTTTTGACGGAAGTATACATAAATCACTTTCTATCAGTTGCTTTTTCCAATATTTATTTCATAATATATAAGTATGTGTGAGGTCATGCCTGTATGAAACAGAATATCAAAGTTGGGCTTGCCCTGAGCGCGGGCGCGATGTGGGGGCTTGCACACATCGGGGTTTTGGAGGTTCTGGAGGAAAACAGTATTCCGATCGACATGGTTGCCGGCACGAGCATGGGCTCGGTTGTGGGCGGGCTCTACTGCTCAGGCATGAAAACATCGATGATGCGCAAGATTGCCGAAAACGTGTCACTGTTGGAGGAGCGCAAATACCTTGATTTTACGATACCCAACATGGGCCTGCTGAAGGGAAATAAAATCAAGATGCTGATCAACACGCTGACAGGCGGCAGAAGGATAGAGGATTTGAATATACCGTTTGTCGCTGTTTCCTGCTGCGTCGAGGACGCGCAGGCCAGGTATTTCCGGGAAGGCAGCCTTGCCGATGCGGTCAGGGCCAGCATTGCGATACCGGGCATCTTCGAACCGGTGACAATTGACGGCAAGACCTATGTCGACGGCGGGGTGGTCGAACGGCTTCCGGTCAACATACTCCGTAAAATGGGCGCCGACTTCATCATCGCGGTCGACGTGGGCTACCGGGGCGGCAAGAATAAGACGCCCGAAAGCATATTCGAGGTGCTGTTCAGCGTGTATGACCTGCTCGAGTGGGAGGCCATGAAACACAAAGTGTCCGACGCCGACGCGACCATACACCCGGCGGTCAAACACATCAACCCGGCGACGTTCAGCCAGGCCAAGGAGTGCATTGACCTCGGCCGCAAAGCGGCGCTTTTGCAGATCAATGAGCTCAAGCTCAATATGAGCATGATGGGATACAGTTTCAAATACTGATGAATTTGTTGGTATAGTCCCGGCCGACGAGCCCGGGAGAGCCCGTGCAGCAGGCATGGTAGATATCGGTCGCCAGTATGTCCTTGCATAGCATGTAATGCTGGAGCTTTGTGCCGGTAAACCCGGCCGGCTGTATGATGACCGGTATTTTCGATTCTTTGCTTAATAGCCCCAGTAGCCCCGAGGCTTCTTTTTTTACGCCGAGCACGCGTATGTACCCGGGCAGCTTTTTCCGGATCAATCCCATGTTCGCAGCGTCGATGCCCAAAAGCAGGTGTATCAGCAGCCGGGCGATCCTTGCGCGCGTATACCTGCGCGTTGCGGCGCCGCCGATCAGCTCCTGAAGGTTCCTCGAGGCCTTCAGCGACTTTACGAGGTTGTTGGCGAGCTCCGCGCTCGAGTCCGGCAGATCGGCGAGGCCGTCCCTGTGCGTAAGCAGCGCCGCCTTGATGACGGGGTAGAGGCTCTCCGGGCCGGACAATACGCCCGTGTTTTCTGACAGCGCGGACAGCGCAGGCGCCGGAACTGCTTCCATCCAATCGTTCCGGCCTTCATGCATGGCCTTTCTGACTGCCGTTGCGCTTGCGACCGTGCCGGTGATTTCGCTGTCGTGGTACTGCGCGCCGCAGCGCTTGACGGGCCAGGGCTCGATGGCGGATTTTTGCCGCATCAGCGCTCCCATATAGGCCGATTCGAGGATCGCGTTGGGCTTTGTCAGCACCGACAGGCTTTCCGGTTGCACGGACTTGAGCTTTGCATAAGCCGATATGCACGCGGCGGGATAGGCGAGCCCCTGCCTGACGAATGCGCCGATCACGCTGTCCTTTTGGGGGGATTTGTCGATGTACATCCATTCGGAAAAGCTTCGGATCATACGGTGCTCGTCCCCGTCCGCTTCGGTTCCGAACGACAAGTGCGTCACGATGCCGGAGGCATTCAGTATCGATACTGCGCCGAGCGCAAAATACTCGGCCGGCTGGGTGCTGTAGCACACCGGCAGCTCCAGTACGATATCGACACCGCATGCAAGCGCCGCTTCGGTTCTTGCGAATTTATCGATGATGGCAGGCTCGCCGCGCTGTGTGAAGCTGCCGCTCATGACCGCGGCGATGTAATCAGGCTGCAAATCCTGCCGTATTTTGTTGATATGGTACAGATGGCCGTTGTGGAAAGGATTGTATTCGGCCACCACAGCGCATAACTTCAATAAAATTCTCCTTTAAAAGATGATTTTTTTTGTTATAATAGGAATGTTGTTCATAACAATTAAATTATACATGATACGAAAATATATGAAAACCCCGGTGCAGGAGGACGAAATGGATATACTTATCATCAACGCGGGAAGCTCATCGCTGAAATACCAGTTGATCGACATGGAACATGAACAGGTAAAAGCGAAGGGACTGGCCGAACGCATTGGCATCGACGGATCAAACCTGAAGCATAAACCCACAGGTAAGGATGATGTTTATATAGAAAAACCGATGAAGACGCACAGCGAGGCCATGATGCTTGTGCTTGCGGCGCTGACCGACAAGGACCACGGCGTCATATCCGACATGAAGGAGATCCAGGCGGTCGGACACAGGGTGCTGCACGGCGGCGCGGAATTCAGCGGCTCCGTGGTCATCGATGATGAAGTGCTCGCAGCGGTCAGGAGGAATATACCGCTCGGGCCGCTGCACAACCCGGCGAATCTGATGGGCATCGAAGCCTGCATTAAGACAATGCCCGGCACGCCGCAGGTCGCGGTCTTCGACACGGCATTCCACCAGACCATGCCGCGCAAGGCATACCTGTACGGCATACCGTATGAATATTATGAGAAATACAAAATACGCAAATACGGCTTCCACGGCACAAGCCACAGGTATATTTCAAAGGCGGTGGCCAAGGCGATGGGGCGCGACGCCTCTGAACTGAAGATCATCACCTGCCATCTTGGAAACGGCGGTTCGCTCGCCGCGGTTCAGTACGGCAAATGCGTCGATACGACGATGGGGCTCACGCCGCTCGAGGGCATATTGATGGGAACCAGGAGCGGGGACATCGACCCGACGGCTGTCGAATACCTGATGAACAACGAGGGTTTAAGCGTAGGCGAGGTCATCAACATGCTCAATAAACAGTCGGGCCTGCTCGGCGTATCGGGCGTCAGCTCCGATATGAGGGACATCGACGCCGCCATCAGGGAGGGCAATGAGCGTGCCAAAGCCGCATATGAGATATTCGTCTACAGGATCATCAAGTATATCGGCGCGTTCGCCGCGGCGATGAACGGCGTGGACGCGATCGTGTTTACGGCCGGAATCGGCGAGAACAACCCCGCTATGCGCAGCGAGATACTCGAGGGCGTTTCTTTCCTTGGTGTAAAGACCGACGAAAAAGCAAACAATACAAAGGGCGATTCCGTGCTGATCAGCACCGCCGACTCCAGGGTCAAGGCGTATGTGATCGCGACGAACGAGGAACTGACCATCGCAAGGGATACGCTTGAACTGATCAGTTGACCTATTATCATTGACAAAATTATAGCCGCAAGGTTATAATGTGGATTGCTATATGTTCTGGGGTGCAGACGATTGAAGATAAAGATAACCGACCTGATGAAAACCCCCGGCAAGCCCTTCGATTTTGAATTTGAGTATTTTCCGGAAGGCGTATACGTCAACGGCGAATACATCAGGTTTGACGGCGGGGTAGGAGTGTCGGCGACATGCGTCTATACGGGTGAGAACTACAACCTGACCGGAACCATCAAGGGCCGGTACCGTACTGTCTGCGACAGGTGCGCGGCCGATGTCGGCGGGAGCTTCGACATTGCCTTCAACGAGGAGTACGCCACCTGCGAGGATTTATCCCACCCCGACAGGTATATATTTGACGGGCGCGAGATAGACCTTGTCAAGATGGTCGAGGACAATATCATACTGGCGATGCCCATGAAGCATTTGTGCAGGCCGGATTGCAGGGGACTGTGCGCGGTGTGCGGGTGCGACCTGAACGCGCAGCAGTGCGACTGCGCAGGGCATCCGGTACTGAAGGACACGGATACAACAACCCCGCTGGCCGGGTTAAAGAAATTACTGGATGAGAACGAGGAGGTGTGAACATGGCCGTACCAAAAAGAAAAACTTCGAAAGCCAAAACCGCATCAAGGAGAGCCAACTGGAAGCTGTCGCTGCCGGGAATGGCGGAATGCCCGCAGTGCCACCAGATGAAGCTTGCCCACAGGGTTTGCAAGAACTGCGGATACTACAACGGCAGGGCTGTCATCGACATGGAAGAGAAAGCCAATTAAGTGCTTATAGACTTACGGATGTAAATAAGCACTGCTTTTGGGCAGTGCTTTTTGCTATGAATTTCTGATAACAGTATAGGGGTTGTCGCGTTGATGTATCCGGCGCGCCGAGGCTGACGGCAGATAAAGCCTGCTGCTCGTCCAGGCACCCCGGGCAGAGGCCGGGAGCACGAGCGAAGCGAGTCCCTGGCGAAAACCAGCCCGTAATCATGCTTACGGGCGAAGGATTATATCTCAATATACTTGTCCAGCTTGCGTTTGACCCGCTGCAGTGCATTATCGATGGACTTGACCTGGCGGTTCAAATCCGCCGCAATCTCCTGGTAGCTCTTGTCCTGCAAATAGCTTGTTAAAACTTCCCACTCAAGGTCGGATAAAAGTTCGCTCATCTTCTGCTCGATGACGCTCCTGTTCTCCTCGTGTATCATCATGAGCTCGGGATTGGAGTTGGCGCTCGATGTGATGACATCCAGGAGTGAGCGGTCGGAATCCTCCTCGAAAATGGGCTTGTTCAGCGAAACATAAGTGTTGAGCGGCTGGTGTTTCTGCCGGGTCGCCGTCTTGATGGCCGTTATGATTTGCCTTGTGATGCAAATGTCGGCAAAGGCATGGAAAGAAACAAGCCTGTCTGCCTCAAAGTCCCTGACGGCTTTATAAAGGCCGATCATGCCCTCCTGTACGATATCCTCGCGGTCTGCGCCGATGATGAAATAGGATCTTGCCTTGGAGCGCACAAAATCTTTGTATCTTTCGAATATCAGGTCAATGGCCTGGTTGTCGCTTGTTTTGGCGAGTTTGACGAGCTCTTCGTCGGACATGCCGTCGTATTCGTTGCGGTAATATTCATGGTCGTCGCTGGTCTTCATTCTGCTCTCCTACCGCCTTTATCTGCTTTCATCATTATATGTTCAAGCTGCATTATAAGTCAAGCAGCGGGGGTCGGTATTATTTATTGACAATGAAAAACCCATACTATATAATAGAGTTCACCGCCGGATGTGCGCGTTAAAATGGGGGCATAGCTCAGCTGGGAGAGCACTTGCCTTACAAGCAAGGGGTCATTGGTTCGAGCCCAATTGTCCCCACCATTCAAGGCGTTTGAGAGATCAAGCGCCGTAAACTTGGCCCGGTAGTTCAGTCGGTTTAGAACGCCAGCCTGTCACGCTGGAGGTCGAGGGTTCGAGCCCCTTCCGGGTCGCCAACCACATAGGTTTTCTCATATAATGGCATTGCGCCTTGATGGCAATGTGCCGTTATATGCCTCGGTAGCTCAGTCGGTAGAGCAAGGGACTGAAAATCCCTGTGTCGACAGTTCGATTCTGTCCTGAGGCACCAAAATGCGGGAGTAGCTCAATTGGCCAGAGCGTCGCCTTGCCATGGCGAAGGTTGCGGGTTCGAGTCC
>Ga0123334_1001488_pt1 | contig 29191 bp, 28 predicted proteins | sample BiotimSIPDNA_FD_89706 | JGI IMG/M metagenome (GOLD analysis project Ga0123334, IMG submission 89706) | Anaerobic biogas reactor microbial communites from Washington, USA - Biogas_R1 time_0 SIP DNA | ecosystem: Engineered > Bioreactor > Anaerobic > Unclassified | place: Washington, USA...
GTTCCATAAAGTTCCATCCAGATCAAAGACCAAAGCGTCAAACATTTTTGTCCCCCCTAAATTTAATTATTATTAATCTACTAAGTTACATGAGTTAAACAAGATAGATACTCCAATATGATTTTGATGTATCTTAACAAGCTTTCCGACCCTAAATGGACAATATTTAACTCCATCTAATGACGGAGCCGAAGGGATAACGGTAGTTCTCCTTTTGTTCCCTTTACCCCTTATTCACCGATCCAAACAGCCTCATCTTTGCCATAGTCGCTTCTTTAACGTTATCAACAATACTACCCATCAAATCGGTCATTCCAGAACCGTCTTGATAACAGTTAACAGCCCCTTTAGCGGCTGCGATGTTAATATCGGTGAAAATATTGATCTTGCTAATTCCGTTTTGAATACAGTTCCTAAAGTCCTCATCGGATAAACCCGACCCTCCATGTAAGACTAATGGAGTATTGATCGCCCCTGCAATTACCTTCAAACGCGCAATATCCAATTTGGGCTGTTGCATATAAGCGCCGTGGGCCGTACCGATTGCCACCGCCAATGCGTCCACACGGGTCGAATCGACAAATTCCTTTGCTTGGTCCGGGTCGGTATAAAGACTTTCATATCCATCGGATTCGGCGGCGTTACAATCCACAGCGCCGACCTGGCCTAATTCCGCTTCGATGGAAGCTCCGAAAGCCTTGGCGATCTTGGCCATCTCCTTGAGTCGCGCTGTATTGTCCTGGAAGGAGTAGGTCGAGCAATCATACATTACCGAACTAAAACCCAAAGCCATTGCCTTGATAACCAACTCCGGGGTCAAACCGTGGTCAAAATGTAAAACCACAGGTACTTTGGCTTTTTGAGCCAATGGAACTAAAAAGTAAGCCAACTCTTCTAGGCCAGCATAGGGGAGTAATACCTCGGCGGTCCCGATGATCACCGGAGATTTGGTCTCTTCCGCCGCATCCAAAACACCCTTGGCCATCTCCAAATTGACCGTATTAAAGAGTCCCACGGCATATTGGTTTTTTTGCGCATCTTTTAAAACATCATTCAAGGTTACAACCATCTTCAACGCCCCTATCCTTTATTTCATAGCTTGATACAGCTTAAGGACCTGGTCATAACTGCGCATCCCCTCGGTGGCCCCAGGTTCCGACAAAGAGCAGGAGGCACAGGCGATCCCAATTTCAATTGCCTCCGCCAAAGGCTTCTCCTGGTACGCCCCATATAAAACTCCGGCGCAAAAGGCGTCGCCGGCCCCGTTGGTTCCCTTGATATAGCCATCGGGTAATTTGAGACTCTTCACTTTTGCCCTTTCGCCGCTGACACAATTTAGACCATAGCCGCCTTCCGGCGCGTGGACCACCACCCATTCGGCGACTCCCATTTCTTTAATTGCGGTAAGCGCCAAGTCCAGCTTCGCTTCATCGATGCCGTCCTTGTTCCGGATGACTATACCGGTGGTTCGTTCCGCTTCAATTTCGTTGATAATACAATAATCCGTATATTTCAAAGCCGGAGGCGCAATTTTTTTAAAACGGTCCTCCCTATCGCTGACCATATCCACGGAGGTCCTAATTCCTTTACGTTGAGCAGAGGCCAACATCCGGGCCATTTTGGTCCCATATTCGCTATCCGGTCGGTCCAATTCATCCAAAAGCAGGATATAGCCGACATGCAAAAGATCTACATTTAAACGGTCCCAATTGAGATGTTCCTCTGAGAACCTAGCGTTAGCGCCGCGGAAATGAAAGAAAGTCCGTTGCTTGGTCGAGTTATCGCTCATCACCGCTGTAAAGGAGGTTGTCCCCTCACGGACAATCTGGGAGCAATCAATGTTTGGATAATCGGAAAGATAGGCTTCAATAAACCTCCCGGCCTCATCGGCACCGATTACGCCTAAAGCAGTCAGTGGGATAGTAGCATCTAATTTCGCCAGATCCACAATGACATTACAAACTGCCCCACCCGTAGCTTTTTTAATGTTATCTTCGATGGTAGCCAGTTCGCCGATTTGAGGGTAATGATCCACCGGATAAATGGTATCCACGATCATATTCCCCGCCACCGCGATCCCTTTTTTCATCGATAATCCTCCATTTGAATAGTTAGAACCGGATAACTGATTAATGATATTCTACCATATAATCATACCCTCGATCCAAAAGCTTTTCGCTTCAACCAGTCCTTAATGAGATCTGCCCTCAATCAAATCTCCGTCGGAGCAATTCTCCTAACTCCAGCTAACTTCTGAACATCCCTACTTTTTGGGTTTTGGAAAGTCATCCCTGATCAGCTAAAGCCTTGAAAGCATTAGTAATATGTGTTAGAATTTTTTTAAATCTTATTATATCTTTTGTTAGGGGGCGATTATGTGGACGAAACGATCATTCAATTAAAACAGGTATCCAAGACCTATCATACCAAAAATGAGACCGTCGTCGCCCTGGATAATGTAGATTTGGAGATTAAAAAAGGCGAAATTTTCGGGATCATCGGTTTAAGCGGAGCTGGTAAAAGCACTTTAATCAGAAGTATTAATCAGTTGGAAGTCCCCCAATCGGGAAGTATTCGGGTTGGTGCTATTGAAATGACTACCCTAACCCGCAAAGAACTCCGGGCGGCCCGACGTAAAATCGGGATGATCTTTCAACATTTTAATTTACTATCTTCCCGGACCGTATATGGGAACATCGCCTTCCCCATGGAAGTGGCCGGAGCGGTTCCCGCCGCCATTAAGCAACGAGTACTGGAATTAGCTGATCTGGTTGGTCTATCTGATAAACTTACTAACTATCCGTCCCAATTGAGCGGCGGCCAAAAACAACGGGTCGGGATCGCCCGGGCTTTAGCGAATCGTCCCGAAATTTTACTATGCGACGAAGCTACTTCAGCCCTTGACCCCCAGACCACCCATTCCATCCTTAAATTATTACGGGATGTTAATCAACACCTTGGATTAACCATCATCCTAATCACCCATGAAATCCAGGTTGTTAAAGAAATCTGCGATTCCGTGGCGATCATCGAAGACGGTCAAATTGTCGAAAGTGGATCTTTGGTCCAACTTTTCTTAAACCCCCAAACCGATGTAGCTCGCAATTTTATTCGAACCGCCACCAATGATAAAATCCCCGAAAACCTGCGGGAATTGATCCACTCCCGGACCGGCGCCGGAAACTTGCTACGAATCTTCTTTCATGGCGAAGCGGCCAAAGAACCGATCATTACCTCTTTAGTCCGCCATTTTAAACTAGATGTCAATATTTTATTTGCTAATCTTGACTTTATCCATGATACTCCCTTTGGTTCGCTGATCGTCGATCTCTCCGGTGCCGAGAAGGAAATACCGGCTGCCATCGGTTTTCTAGAGAAACAAGGGTGTCGAATCGAGGTGCTCAATGGTGTGGAATCCACAACTAATCAATCTGTTAATTAACGGATTATGGGAAACCCTTTATATGGTCGGTATCTCTTTAGTGATCGCCGCTATCTTCGGTTTACCCATCGGCGTTTTACTGGTAATTACCGGCCCGGAACATATTCACCCGCACCGGATGCTTCATTCGGCCTTATCAACTGTGGTCAATATCGGTCGCTCACTACCATTCATCATTTTACTGGTCGCCATCGTACCCTTTACCCGGTTTGTGGTTGGAACATCCATTGGCACTCTTGGGGCCATTGTCCCGTTAACAGTCAGCGCCATTCCTTTTTTAGCAAGGCTGGTCGAAACCAACCTCCTCGAAGTGGACGGGGGCGTGATCGAAGCGGCTCAAGCTATTGGGGCCACCACTTGGCAGATCATTGGTAAAGTATTAATTCCGGAAGCCAAATCCGGAATAGTACTATCCATCACTAATAGCGCTGTTAGTCTGATTAGTTATTCGGCAATGGCCGGCGCTGTCGGCGGCGGCGGATTAGGTGATCTGGCTATCCGTTACGGTTACCAACGGTTCCAACCGGATGTCATGTTGGCCACGGTAGTAGTATTAGTCATTCTGGTCCAAGGCGTTCAATCACTGGGTGATTGGATCGCTCGCAGGTTAAATCATCGGTAATAAAATTTGAGGAGGAAATGGCATGAAAAAACAAGTAACTTCAATTCTGGTCACTGTCTTAACCGGCATTCTATTATTTAGTAGTTTCGGTGTGATCAGCGCCGACACCGTATTAAAAGTAGGCGCCTCGCCAACGCCCCATGTGCCGATCTTGGAGACAATCAAATCCCAATTGGCCCAAGAGGGAATCACCTTGAAAATCATTGAGTTTCAAGATTATGTCCAACCCAACCTGGCTTTGGCCGAAGGCGAACTGGACGCTAACTTCTTTCAACATATCCCCTATTTGGACCAATTTTGCAAAGACCGGAAATTGGATTTAACCTACATCGCCAAAGTACATATCGAACCGATTGGCGTTTACTCCAAGAAAATTAAGTCTCTAAACGACTTGAAAAACAAATCCATCGTGGCTATCCCCAATGACCCCACCAACGGCGGCCGGGCCCTACTCTTATTACAGCAGGCCAAATTGATTGAATTACGCAAAGACGCCGGACTTTCCGCCACCGAACTGGATATCGTTAAGAACCCAAAAAATCTAAGATTCAAAGCTCTCGAAGCGGCCCAATTACCTCGGGTTCTGCCCGATGTTGATATTGCAGTGATCAATACTAATTACGCTTTAACCATCAATCTGGTACCAACCAAGGACTCATTATTCATTGAAGGTAGCGAATCACCCTATGCCAACATCCTGGTCGTTCGTACCACCGAAAAAAACAACCCGGCCTTGTTAAAGTTGGCTCAGGCCCTCAACAGCCAGACAGTTAAAGATTTCATCATGAAAGAATACAAAGGAAGTATCGTTCCGGCGTTTTAAAAAATGTTTTTGATCTTGAAAAGGACCGAGGGGTTAATAAATCCCGTCGGTCCTTTAGTTTTCCATCTATACACCTGGAACCAATATTTTTTTAAATTATAGCTTCTATAATTTCAACCACATTTCTAACACAATGCCTGCAAACTTTATTTTTTAAGTCTTTTTCTTTGAATTGATTTTGTCCTTCCGGATTTGTTAATTCACAGCCCTCAAGAAGTTCCCGACAAATGAAGGAACCCTGTTTTTCCTTGAACCGCTTCATCAATTCCCTAGTTTTCTCATATGTTTGCTCCATTAACGAACGGTCTTGGCCCTCTCCTCTGCCGTATATCATTCCAATCACAATAATACCCCCTGAAACTGCCCCACAAACTTCTTCGTTACGGCCCATTCCAGCCCCAAAGCCACAAGCTAATTTCATTGCCAGGTTTTTATCAAAGTTTAAGTCATCACCAAAAGAGTAACATACGGCTTGAGCACAATTATACCCTTCCAGAAATTTAGCTTCGGCAACTTCCGACTTTGTCATATATATTCATCTTCTTCCGGTTATTTCGAAATGCTTATCCCTTACAACGATCGTTTTCCAGCCGTCGTACAGCTTCCCTCAAATCCTCCCCTTGATGGGGGTTCATCTTCTCACCTCAAAAATATTGTAACACGAAACAGTTGTAACTTGCGACTGTTTCGTGTTTTGGACTACCTTTTATTTTAATTTATCTTCCAGTCGCTTAATTTGTTCCTCGAGTAATAAAATCTGCTGTCTGGAATCATCTTTAGTATCCTCGATTGATAGCTTAGTAGCTTTTAATGCTAGTAAATCCCCAACACTTGTAATAAAAGCAGCTAGAATGTCTAAATCATCCGCGCTAAATTTATCGGAAATTAAGATCGAAACCAAAGAGGCTATAATAATAAGTTGATTAGAACCTAAAGACGATAGACAAGACATCTTTTCATCTCCCTTGATAGTATATGAAGCGATGTCATATCCATAATTAAGATAAAGTCCGTTTTTTTCTTGCGATTTTTCTAAAAACCAGCTCTTAAGAATCCCAAAATCATTTGTTCCAGTTTAAATAATACCATGGGTAAAACCATTGTTAACTGTGGCGACAAGCCTTCACCGTAACCTAGCGCCCCCGCCTCGATCCCAATCAACATCACTTCTCCTTGATATCCGTTCCAAAAGGCTGATTGAACCTGCCATAACAAGTCCAAATCATGTAATGAATAGGCATTGTGAGTTCTTTGCGGCAACCTCCGCTCCAATCCGGTATCGGAGCCGTTAAACTGCCGGATCTTTATTTTCCCAGGTTCCGTCTCCGGTGGCAGGGCATCAATGAGCGCTATCTTTTGGTAACGTTCGAAATATAATTGCAGTTCAAATATTCGTTCCCCAATCCAAAAAAGAGCGGCGTTCTCCCTTGAAACCAACGCGGTTAGCTTTTCTGCCACCACCAGGCCGACAGCGTCATCCTCCCGCCAGCGGTTCCCAGCGCCGATAACACATGCCTCCAAACGCATACTCCTCCAACTATGGGTTTATTCATATAATTCTAAGCGGATCAATATAAATTAATGACACTTTTAATCTTGGAGGTATCGTGGAGCCACGCGACGAGTTTCAATCTTTTTGCCGGAATAATCTTAACCGTCCTAATTTTACCGGACGTTTATTTGACCAATTTTCCGGTACTCTTCCCCCCGGACCAAAACCGCCGTTAATTTGGCTGGAAGCTAACGCCTGTTCCGGGGATTCCATCTCAATCTTGAATTCGGTCGCCCCAGGACTGGGGCAGATCCTTTGCTCCCTAGTGGAAGTCCGCTATTGGAACGCCCTGATGCCGAGCGAAGGACAAAAAGCCCAGGAACTTCTTTTTACCACTGCTGAAGCTGGGAATTTCATCTTAATCATTGAAGGAGCCATCTCCACCGCTGGGGGCGGACGTTTCGCCATCCCTTTTAGAAGCGGGGACTACCTGTTCACCAGCGAAGAACTCCTGCTTTATCTGGCTCCCAAGGCCAAATATATCATCGCGGCAGGCACTTGCGCCGCCTTCGGCGGGCCGTCCGCCGCCCGGCCAAACCCCTCCGGGAGCAAGGGAGTTTGGGAAATAATCCAAGACCGGCCGGTAGTCAATGTCTCCGGGTGTCCGATCAACCCCGACTGGCTGACCGGAACCCTTTTTCACCTATTGCTTTTCGGCTTACCGGAAGTTGATCGTTACCAACGACCCACCTTGTTTTACGGCCAAACCATCCATAGCGCCTGCCAGCGCCGTTCCTATTTTGATACCGGTTCTTTCGCCGCTAAGCTCGGCGACGCAGAATGCATGTTCACTCTCGGCTGTATGGGACCGGTGACCGGAGCGGACTGTCCTTACCGGCTCTGGAACGACCATTTGAACTGGCCGGTGAAGGCCGGTACTCCTTGTATCGGTTGCACCAAATCAGGCTTCCCGGACCGCTCCACCCCTTTTTATACGCCGCTCCCCGAGAAACTTCCGGGACGGACGGAAAGGGGGAACCCCAATGCCGAAGAAGATCTCAATTAGTCCGGTAACCCGGATCAGCGGCCTATTAAGTATCGATCTTTATTTGGACGAAAACGGTAAAGTCAAGGAGGCCAATGTAGCCGGAGAACAATTCCGCGGCTTTGAAGCGATGCTGAAAGGCCGCCACATTACGGACGCGGTTTATTTCACCCAGAGGATCTGCGGGATCTGTTCCATGGCTCATGGCTTCACCGCCGCCCGGTTGGTGGAACAGATTTACGGGATTACACCAACGCCGGAACTAATCTTACTCCAGCAGATCATGTTCGGGGCGGAATTTTTACAAAACCACATCCGCCATTTTTATCTACTGGCCTTGCCTGATTACATCGGTACAGCATCATTACCCAGTTCCAACTTTCAAAACCCGATTGATGATCTCCGGCTGAATCCTAAGGAACAGGAAGAACTCACCGCCCATTACTTTTCAGCCATGGAATACAGCCGAAAATGCCATGACGCTTTGGCGGTTTTCGGCGGTAAAATCCCGCACCAGCACGGCTTGACTCCCGAAGGAGTCGCGGTTTTCCCCGATGCCGACCGGCGCAAACAGTTTTGGTTCCTATTACAACAGATTCAAACATTTGTGGCCGACATTCAACTGCCCGATGCTTATCTGCTGGCCAAAGCCTACCCGGAATACTTTCAAATCGGCTCGGGACCGTACCGTTATATCTCCTTCGGGCTTTTTGATCCCCGGTTCGGCGGCCATTTCCCGGCGGGAATCCTTAACCAAGGCGAACTGTTCCCGGTTAACCCGGAAGAGATCCAGGAAAGTATCACTTACGCCTGGTTGGAATCGAATGATGCCGAAACCAGGCCCGCCCCGGAGAAACCTTTAGCTTATACCTGGGTCAAAGCCCCCCGTTATCATGGCTTATCCTTTGAAGGCGGGCCATTGGCCCGGAAGATGATCCGTTCCGGTAATACCACCCCTGGAGGGGTGGCGGGAGGAGTCATGCCCCGGCTAATAGCCCGGGCCGAAGAGGCGGTTTTAATTTCAAAATGGATGGAAGATTGGTTAAAACAGCTGCCCCCAGATGGGCGATACATTCATTCATTGCCAAGCCCCGTCAACAACCAGGCGGTTCAGATGAACGAAGCGCCACGGGGCCCGTTGCTCCATAGCATGACGACTGCCAATGAGGAAATCGCTTCCTACCGGGTTATTACTCCGAGCACCTGGAATTTTTCCCCAAAGGATGAAGCCGGGATCCGTGGCCCGGCGGAAGAATCCCTCATCGGGGCCGGCGCCGATCCGGTCAACCCAGTGGAACCGGGCCGGATTATCCGTTCGTTTGACCCCTGCCTCTCCTGCGCCACTCATTTTATTGACTGGGAAGGCCGGAACAAACTGAGTTTAAATATTATGAGCTGAAGGAGTACTCAACCATGGCCAATGAAAACGTTTCCAACCCCAACCGTAGTTTTACCCGGGCTGAACTGGCGCAATATAACGGCCAGAACGGTAAACCCGCCTATGTAGCTGTTAATAACACGGTCTATGATGTCACCCCTGTTTTTGTGCAAGGGAAACATTTTAATCATCTGGCCGGACAGGACTTAACCGGTGCTTTCTTGCGGCAACACGCGCCGGTCTCCCTTGCAGGATACCCAGTGGTTGGGGTGTTGGTTGATTAAATTTATCCCTAAAAGTAATCAGGGGCGCATAAGTGTCCTTGGTCTTATGAACCAGGTTCTGGACGAACCACCAGAGAGGAATATAATAAAGGATGTTTTTTTGAGCGTCAATATCAATACCAATGATGGTGGCAAAGGCGCGTTGGGGGTGTCATTAACTACTTAAAAAGTAGTTTTGCGAATTGTTTTCATCATAAAATAGTCAATATTTCCTTTAAAGAATTTAGCGTAAAATCCGGTTCATCTGAAACACCAAAACCGTAACCGGAAAATATGAAAGCATATCCGGCATTTCTGGCCGCTGTCTCATCCCCCTCCGTATCGCCAATATAGGCCGGGTTTATAAAACCATACTCTTTTTTGAGATTGAGCAGCATTTCGCTTTTATTTTGATTACTTATGCCATAACAATCAAACCCCTTAAAAAACTCCTTTAACCCTGAAAACTTTAAGAACTCCTTCAGATACCATTCTTCACAGTTGCTAACTAGAAACAAATCATATTTCAAAGATAAAGACCGGATCACCGTTTCCAGACCGTCATAAAGCTTACCGCCGCTATTTTGAATAATCATTTTCTCGTAATGATCCAATACATCCAATAAATTTTGATGTTCTTCAAATTCGTTGGGGAACAATATTCTAACCGTTTCAACTCCCGGCTTGCCGGTAACTTGTTGCAATTCGGCAACAGAAATTGTTCGGTTGATATTTAATGACCTAAGGCCATTATTCCATCCGCGAGTACTGGTCTCGGAAGCGTCCCATAAAGTACCGTCCAGATCAAAGATCAACGCATCAAACACTTGGTCCTCCTTTAATCATTATAGTGTTACATCTGAAAAGATTATATTTTATGTAGTTTATTTCCCCGAGATAGTAATACCGTTAAATTTAATCCAAGGAAGACATTGAAAACCGTCATTATTGCGCTCCTTGGAGATTTGCTCAATATTATTAAGCATTTGAACAATGTTTCCGGATACCATCGTTTCGTTGATCGGATATTTGATCTTCCCATTCTCAATATAAAAGCTGTTTTTGGCAACGCCGCTAAAATCCCCATTTTGACCCGGATGACCGCCTGAAAAGCGGCACAGCAGGATCCCCTTGGATGTCGATTGAATCATTTCTTCTAAAGCCGCGTCACCGGGTTCGATCATATAACAATCCCCCATATTTTCCGCTTTCGGCAAACCTGTTTTATTGGAACCATAAAGGTCTAATAGAAAGGATTTCAATATGCCTTTGTCAATAATTATACTATCTCCAGCTTCAAAGCCGTCATCAGTAAAAAAATATGTCTCTGCTAACTCGGATGATCTTGGTTTACAATGAAGTGTTAACCGGCCGTCCGCAATTTTCCGATCCAGCTTATCTTTATATACGGAATTTCCGGTGATCAGGGACTGATTTGATAGATATTGGGCGAAATAGCTAATGAAATTGGTTAAGCACTCTGGTGTAATAATTATTGATCCGGTGAATTTTCGAGATATAGTATCCGTATGTATTTGTTGGGATGACTGGCGTAATATCCGATCGACTCCGCCAAGGTCTTTGATGGCTGAGTTCAAATCCTTACATTTACACTCAACCCCATTCAAAGAGGATACCTTATTCCCATCCTTATTCGTGAAAACTGTACTGACAATATAAAATCCATTCTCGGAGCTGAACTCAACCCCGTTTGAATTGACAAATACTGTTTCCATTCGAGTGAAACTTAAAATTACATCTTTTATAATGGTCTTAGGATAGGTCTGTTGAACATATCTAAGGAACTCCTGCAACCGCTCATACATGCGCTCAAGATCCTGTTGTATGGGGCCGCTTTTAAATGCTTTCGCTGGTTTGAAGCCGGCTATATCGTTCGCAGGATCCGATTTTGCAGAACTTGCTAATTCAACAACCTCCTTCACACCAATCTCGATGGATTCCGGATCGGTCTTATTGATTGTCGTTGAACCTTTTCGATCATTCATCAAACCAAGCAAATCCACTGCAGTATTAAATGTAGTACGAAGCAGGCTGAGATCCCCTGTCTCAACATTGAGTTCATTCGTTTCCGTCTGGGTTATTTTGCATTGTGCTTTGTCCGCTCCATTTTTTATTAAACAATCCAAGGCGTATTGTGCCGTATCCAGACTATTCATCATTTCCCTCCTATATTCACCTTACATTTAATGGCCGGACCACCCATCCCTACTGGAATAAACTGCTTTTCCCACACATTCCCGCGCAGTCCCAGACCACATTGTCCGAAACCATGGTCACCGATTTCAGTACGTCAATGGCGACGCCGCTAATGGTAATGTCTCTGATGGCTTTACCGATTTTACCATTTTTAATCTCATACCCTTGAACAATTCCAAACATAAATTCACTGGTAAAGTCGGCTTCCCCGTTACTTGACTTCATTAGATAATAGCCATCATCAATGGAGGCGATCATTTCGTCTAATTTACTTTTACCGGGTAGAATCGCCGTATTACGCATCCGGATTAGCGGCTCATCACTATACTCGAAAGCCCTGGCGTTTCCGGCTAATTCATGCCGGAAAATTCCGGCAGATTCCTTATTGTGCATGAATCTTTTTAAGACCCCGGATTCGATAATCACACAATCTTCGGCTGTAGTCCCTTCATCATCCATAAATACCGGTACCGGGCAAGGCTTACCGAAAGCGGTGTTGGCAAAGTCAACCAAAGTAATGAGTTCACTGGCAACCGGTTTATTTAAAAGATCGCCTGCCACCGAACCTCCGAGGACCAGATCGGCTTCCGTGGTGTGCCCGATGGCTTCATGCGCTAAAACGCCCGTGATATTGGCGTCCAAAATCACTTCTTGAATTCCCGCTTTAGCGTAAATCCCATATGCTTTCGCTTGAAGATGTTTATATTGCTCATCGATTTCTCCAAACAATCCTTCAGGTAATTTAAAAACATCTTCAAACTGGCCTAAACCCCCAAAATTACCCCAAAGCTCAATTGGTGCGCCATCATTCGTAATTGTCATGCCAATGTAGATAAAAGATTTTGGGATTAGAGAATAAGAGGTTGAACCTTCAGAAGTTAAAAGCGACTTTTCCATATCCAGGGTTTTAAGAGCTATTACTCGGGAAGAAAGTTCCTTACAATTGGTTTTGATATATTCGTCCAACTTCATTATAAAATCAATGATCTGACTTTGGGATTGCAAAGAATTATGAGTCGAAAAATCATTCTGAAAGTTGCCATTCCTTGCCGGGAGTTTAATATCTTTTTTCTTTCCTCTACTGCTTAAAAACCCGGCATTTCCGGTTGCCCTCTCAATTACCTTTTGAACTTCATTATCCTGCATCAAGGGATTCGAAGCAAATCCCCAATAGCCGTCTTTATTCACCCGGGCTGAAATACCGCTGTTACTTCGCTTAATATTGGTTACAATATCTCCATTGATAATCGCGATTTGATTACTTCTATTCTCTTGAGCTCTTAATTCAGTATATTCCTTGAAAAAACTCGTATATTGTTTCAAGTCTTTTGGGATCATCCATATCCTCCCTTATAATTATAAATTTGCCCCACAAGTAACTCTGGAAGTATTAATACAATATCTGTGGATGTTATCCATTTTGTTCCACAACAGTTTTCTAATTCCTGCATTGTTTTAAGATAAGAGGAATAGTCTCCCATTAATCATATGCCAATATCTTAGCCGTCCGCGCCAAAGACAAAAACAATCGGCCTTATTAAAGCTGGCTAAGGCGCTGAATAGCCGGACAGTTAAAGATTTTATCTTGAAAGAATATAAGGGAAGTATTGTTCCAACGTTTTAAAACAACGATTTCGGATAAATCAAAGGAACCGACGGTATAACCGGACGGTTCCTTATAATTTAATCTTTTGAATGTGTAACACTCAATATATGGTTTAAAGGAGTAATAAAACATGCCTAATGAAAATGTACGACCGGCGCCTTTTACGGCAACACGCGCCGGTGTCCCTTTCGGGATATCCTGTGGTTAGAATATTAATTGACTAATTAACACTTATGTTTTTCGTCATCAACTCCGCACATTAAGGTAGTTAACCTTAATCCATGCCTGCCTTCAATTAGGCTGGTTATATAAAAGAGATTCCGCAGCATCATATCCGGGGCATTGGCGGACTCTTCCCCATACTTCACCAGATCCCCGCTCTCCGCCATAATCCTGGCCTTAATCGCATCACAATAGGGGGGGATTTGCGGTGGGCTTACTGGGGGAACCATCGGCTGCATCCCGGTAAGCCGGCAATATACTCCCCGGAAATTGGCTGCATGCTGTGCTTCATCTTCGGAAAACTCCATAAATAATTCACGGGCGCGCTGATTCGGAGCCTGGTTGGCTAGTTCCCGATAATATAAAGAATCGCTCGTTTCATCATGAATATATTCGAGTAACCGGGAAGGTAGATCGGTATAGTACATTGTTCCATTGGTCATGAATAACACCTCCGGAAATATAGTATGCGTTTGGAATAATAGGTGACAGTCAAAAATGGAGGATTTTTAAAGAGATCCGATAGTTATCATTGATAAAAGATTAAATACCTCCCGTCAATCAGAAGCTTTCCACCTTCTAAAAATTTTGCCAACATTTTGCAGGATATTTAATATCAACATCGAAGTGTAAATTATTCCATTTTAGGAACGAACCAGGAACAATTCGAAGAAACCGAACTTACCCGTAGGGGTTGCTATAAAATTCGTAGGAACCATTGACAACCCTGTAGGAACAGTTATCCACCGTGTAGGGGTCAATCCTTATCTGGTAGGAACCTTCGATTACCATGTAGGAATCGTTCCCTACCATGTAGGAGCCGATCCCCACCTCGTAGGAACCGTTGACGACCTGGTAGGAATCATCCACAACCTCGCAGGAATCAATAACTTACAGTGGGTGGCTATCCCTACAATCCTACGACGGGATCTTACTTAACATTGTTCCTCTCCTCCCTTTGGGTTTTAGTCAAAGTCCGAACCCAAATTAAAAACTTCAAAACCCGGCTCAACCACAACCCTACTTCAAAAATCCCTTCCAGACTTGACTTTAGACTTTCGACTTTGGACTTTGGACTTTCGACTTTAACTAATAAATTAAAAAAGGAGTGTTCTACATGGCAAACTTAAAAAACCGCATCGCTGAATTTCTCTTAGGGGCTCAGGTAATAATCGAAAACTCCCTGACCGATCCGGTGGTGAAGGAGGCTTTAGCTGCTTACGGCTACAGCGGGGAAACTTTGGCTACCGGAAAAACCCTCTTCGAAGAGGCGATGGCCCTTCAAAACACCCAGAAAAAAGAATACGGCGATCAGGTCGCTGCCACTTCCGAACTGAACGATATTTGGGAAACAGCCGATCAACAATACATGAAAACCCTTAAAATCGCCAGAGTGGCCTTTCAGGATCATCCCAAGGCCGACAAAGCGGTGGTGTTATTCGGTAGAAGAAAGGAAAGCCTCTCCGGTTGGCTGGCCCAAGCCCAAACCTTCTACGCCAATATCCTTAAAGATACTGATTTAATGAATGCCCTTGCCCTATACGGTTATACTACTGAAAAGTTGCAACAAGAGTCGGATCTATTAAGCCAAATTACTGTTAAAAACCAACAGCAGAAAAAGGAGATGGGTGAAGCGCAAGCATCAACCCAAGCCCGGGATGAAAAAATCGACGAATTGGCCAAATGGATCTCTAACTTGAGGGCTGTAGCCAAAGTGGCCTTGGCGGACGACCCGCAACAGCTGGAGAAATTGGGGATCTTAGCGAGGACGAGCCCGGTGAGTAGGGGTAAGAAGGGGGAGGAAAGCGGACAGGTTGGATAAGCGGATCGACAAGTTTGAGGAAATAAACGCAACATCATGACGGATATTTGGAGCTATTGCATGACACGATTTGGGGTTGATATCTGTGTAGGGGCGTATTGCAATACGCCCCTACATCGTGGATTATCCCCATGTTTTTCCCAAGGATGTTGATTACCCCTAATACAGTTTCGCCCGGGTTTGTATCCATCCTTTTTTCGATCATCTTAACAATTCCATACTTATGATTGGACATTACAAAGTAAGTGAACACCTTAATTCCTTAAGTTCCCAATTCCTTTTTAATAGTCTCCACCACTTCACCGACTATCCGGCGGAGTTTCTCTTCATTGGGACCTTCCGCCATTACCCTGATTAAAGGTTCGGTTCCCGAAGCCCTCACAAAAATTCGTCCTTCTCCATCCAAACTAGCTTCCGCTTTTTTAACCCTTTCCTTAATAGCGACATTATGGTCCCAACCGTCTTTACAGCTTACGCGCACATTTTCCAGGACCTGAGGTGAACGTTGCATTTGGGCCGCTAATTTAGAAAGCTTTTCTCCTGATTTGACCATCACTGAGATCAACTGGAGGGCGGTTAAAATCCCATCTCCGGTGCTATTCTTTTCCAGAAGGATTATGTGTCCTGATTGTTCTCCTCCGATTGATAGATCCTGGTTTTGCATCGCCTCTAAAACATAACGGTCACCGTTAGGGGTAATTACCACTTCTACCTGGTTCTCTTTAAAAGCCTGGATCAATCCTAGGTTTGAGTAAACCGTCACTGCCACTTTATTATTCTTAAGTTTTCCTTCCCGCTTCAGATCCAATCCGCAGATAGTAATGATCTGATCACCATTTACCATCTGACCAGTTTCATCCACCGCCACTAAACGGTCGGCATCGCCATCATGAGCGATTCCCAGATTCGCTCCGGTAGCGAGGACTTCTTTTTGTAAAATTTCCGGATGAGTTGAGCCGCAATTAACATTAATTCTGGAACCATCATTAAGATCGTGGAGAGCTACCACTTCCGCGCCTAGCCTTCTTAAAACCTGTGGAGCCAAATAATGGGCCGCTCCAAAACCGCAATCGACAACAATTTTCAATCCGTCAAAACGGCAGGGAACACTTTCTGCCAAAAACTCTTCATAAAGTTGGATGGCTTCCGGATCATCATAAATCCGCCCTACTCCGGTTCCAACCGGACGTTCAATCTCATCAAGCCGGTTTCGGTAAAGTGCCTCAATTTCGTCCTCCACCCCATCCGTCAGTTTAAAACCGCAGCTATCAAAAAATTTAATCCCATTATCCTCCACCGGATTATGGGACGCTGAAATCATTACTCCCGCCGCTACATCCATTTCACGGCAAAGAAAGGCCACGCCTGGTGTGGGAATAACGCCAATTCGAACTACATCAATTCCCACCGAAGTTATCCCGGCAGCCAAAGCCGCTTCCAGCATCTCCCCGGAAAGCCGGGTATCCCTTCCAATTATGATTCGGGATCGCTTATCTTTCCGGTCTTTTTTAAAATATGCCCCAGCTGCCCGGCCAATTCCAAAAGCTACTTCCGGAGTCAAAGTTTGATTAGCAACTCCCCGAACACCATCCGTTCCAAATAAACGGGCCAAATCGAATCCCTCCAAAATTTAGCATTACTACCCTTTGGATATATTTAATTTAATGTTTGATACCTTTATCCGGCCTCAGTTTTAGTCTGATTACATTCGGTATTTCCCGTATTAACCGCTTCCGCCGGTCTAACCAACTCAATCAAACGGTATTTAATCTGTTCTCCATTATAGCCTGTTTCTAGATGTCCATTATATGCCACCGAGATATTTCCGGTCTCCTCGGAAATAATGATAACCAAAGCGTCACTCTGATTAGCCAGACTTAACCCCGCCCGGTGCCGACTACCTAATTCCTGTGGTAAAACCAGTTGATTATCAAGGGGTAGAAAACATCCGGCCGCCTGAACCCGGTTTCCTTTGATAACCAATGCTCCATCATGTAAAGGTGAATTTGGATAAAAAATTTGTTCCACGAAGATTTGGGATAAGGCGCCATCCAAAAACGAACCCGACTGTTTAACCATTGGAAGGGGGTCATTGCGTTCAAAAACAATTATCGCTCCATGTCTATGTTTGCAAAGGCTTGCTACTGCTTCAGCTACAATTTCGATACTCTCCTGGGGAATATCCGGAGGCTTGATTAACCACTGTAAAATTGGGTTCTTTTCCCCCAAAATCTCCAAAGCACGTTTTAATTCGTTTTGAAATATAATCGGTAACGCTACGAAGAGCATTAACATTATCTGTTCCAATAAGGCGTTAAAATATTCTAAACCCAGAAATCTACTAGATACATTAATCAGAAATAAAATTAATACCGCATTTAAAAAAAAGATTCCTTTAGCGCCTTTTAGAATCTTAAATAGGTAGTACAAAATTAGAAACACTAAAATGACATCAATCGCTTTTAGAAAAATTGGCTGATTTCCTAAAAAACTAACCTCTTGCACCACCTTAGAAATTAGTATGTTTCTATATTATCAACATTATCAATGTTATCCCAATGTTCGAGATTTAAAATTCAAGATTTAATGCTGGTTTACTCAATTTATAATTTCTATTTGACATTTAATATAAAATTCCTTCGCTAAAATTACAGATTTTCAAGTTAAATCCCTCCGGGTATCCGAGTAATGGAAAGGTTTTTTGATTTTGACTATTAATTTAGCAACCTGATGTTATTTTCTACAATAAAACCACTAAACCATGGGATTATCGTAAGATTAATAACTGATGAGCTTCCTTATCTTAACCGTTAAATACCTTGACTAGTACATAAAAGTTACGGAGTCTTGCCTTTATGCTATTTAAAAAATGCATTTTCAAGTCCAAACTGTCAGTCTACAGGCGACCCTTCCCCTGAAAGGGTATTGATTATAAAAAAAGACCCCTGAGATTAGTGCTTCAGGGGTCCATCCTTTGAGAGAAATTTAAATTATAGCTAAAATAATGAAATTCAAGATAAATAATAGTGTGGAAACGATTAAAATAGGATGAACTTCTTTGAACTGTCTTTTGCAAAGTTTAACAATACAATAGAAGATAAAACCGGTGGCAATTCCATAAGAAATACTGTAACAGAAGGCCATAAAGACTCCGGCAAAGAAAGCGGGGATTGCTTCGTCCATATCATCCCATTTAATTTCTTTAAAAGCCGCCATCATCATAATACCAACTACAATCAAAGCCGGGGCAGTCGCTGCGGCAGGAACCATCCCGGCGACTGGAGCCAAGAATATACAAGCAATAAAAAGCACTGCTGTGGTCAGGCTGGTTAAACCGGTACGACCACCGGCGCCGATACCCGCTGCGCTCTCAACATAAGTTGTAGTATTGGAAGTCCCAAATAAAGCTCCGATAGAGGTAGCAATGGCATCCGCAAAAAGGGCCCGATCCATCTTGGATTTGAAACCGGTGCTCGATTCCATGGCTTTCTCATCTTCTGCGCTAAAAATACCGCTTCTACGTCCGGTACCGATGAAAGTGCCGATGGTATCAAAAGTATCTGATAAACTGAAGGCGAAAATCGTCATTAAAACTAACGGAATTTTAGCGGGGTCATTAAACAAAGAAAGCATGCCTTGGCTACCCAAAGCCGCCCCAAAGGTGGTTCCTAAAGCTTTAAATGACTCCGCAATACCCGTAGTAGCGCCGATCTTAGAAACATCAACTACTCCCATGGGAATCCCAATGATAGTAGTGGCGAAAATACCGATTAGAATCGATCCCTTTACTTTGAGGACCAACAAGACAATAGTCAGGACCAGGCCAATTATACTAAGAAAAACAACTGGATTGTTTAAGGTTACTAAAGCCGGAACCGCGCTAGCGTCGGCAATAACGGTACCGCTTTCTAAAACAATGTTTTTACCGGGATCAGAAGTGAAATTAAGTAGACCGGCACTTTTGACTCCAATGTAAGCGATAAAAATTCCGATTCCTCCGCCGATGGCATTTTGGAGGCTAACCGGAATTGATTTGATAATTGACTTCCGAATTTTGGTTACAGTAATGAAAATATTTACAAGACCACAAATGAAAACCATAGCCAGGGCTTGTTGCCAACTAAAACCCAATGCAAAACATACGGTATAAGTAAAGAAAGCATTTAACCCCATCCCGGGAGCCTGGGCATAAGGGACATTTGCAAAAAGACCCATCACCAAAGTACCGATTGCGGAAGCGATAATGGTGGCAATAAATACGGCGCCCCAAGGCATTCCTGTCTGTGAAAGCATGCTGGGGTTAACAAAGATAATGTAAGACATGGCAAAAAATGTAGTGATGCCAGCTAAAATCTCAGTTGAAACCTTCGTATCGTGTTCTTTTAGCTTGAAAAATTTTTCCATCAAAACAATCCCTCCATTTTATATTTTAAGAGCGACCCGCTCTTATAAACAGTAAGCTTGGAATATAAAAAGCGATTGGTGTATACCAATCGCCGTAAATTGATTCTTCTATTATCATAATCAAAATGCAGCCATATATATACTCCAATAGCTCGAACAATTTACGGTTGTTCGGTAGATACTTCAGGCCCATATCGCCTAAATTATATTGGCATTTAATATTTTTCCATGACTATGTTACATTTTTTACGGAATAAGTTTGTATATATAAGGCGCAATGATATTTTCTGCAATGTTTAGCTAATGTATTTCTGGGAAGGAATTGATTACGTTACAATCGTATCAAAAATATGTTTCGAAGTCAATATTATCATAAAGCCTCTCTTTTACGTATTTTGATAAATTTTTTCTTTTAGTACTCCAATATAGGGCAGGTTTCGATATTTTTCAGCATAATCCAAACCGAAGCCGACCACAAAAACATCGGGAATTTCAAACCCGTTATAGTCCGGTTGAATCGGCGCAACTCTCCGGCTAGGTTTGTCAAGCAAGGTACATACTTTGATGGTTTTTGGTTTACGGGAACGAAGATTTTCAACCAAGTACTGTAAAGTCAATCCTGTATCAACGATATCTTCAACAATAATTACATTTCGGTTTTCAATCACGATATCCAAATCCTTAATAATCCTTACCGTTCCCGTTGATTTAGTGGAAGCGCCATAACTGGAGACCGCCATTAAGTCATAAATTACCGGAATAGTAATCGAGCGCATCAAATCCGCCAAAAAGGGAAGGGCTCCTTTTAGGATACCGACTAATAAAGGCGGATCAGATTGATAGTCACTACTAATTTTCAGGCCCAGTTCTTTGATCTGGTTCCTGATTTGCTCAGGGGTAAGAATAATCTCTTGGATATCATTGATCATAAGTGCCCTCCTAAACTGGTCAATATGATCATTATACCATGTCCAAAACTCCCTGAACAAGCCCGTCCATCTTTTTATCTTATTTGGCTTATTCCCCTGTCTTTCTCAATGAACGTAACATCGCGATTTGACCGGTCCGGACAATCTCCCTGATACCAAAAGGTTTCAAAAGCGCTATCAAAGCCTCTACTTTATCGATACTCCCGGTAATCTCGACCACTACTGCCCGGCTACCGACATCGACAATCTTCGCCCGAAAAATATCAACGATCTGGAGTACATCTGAACGGTTATGAGACCCGGTATTGACTTTGATCAAGGCCAATTCCCGTTCAACCGATTCACTCGGGGACAGATCATTGACTTTGACCACATCGATTAATTTATATAGTTGCTTCTCAATCTGTTCAACTACCTGTTTGTCCTCAGTCTCAACTACAATAATAATCCTTGCTAAGTTAGGGTCTTCGGAACTCCCTACAGCAATACTTTCGATATTATAGCCTCTCCGGCTAAACAACCCGGCTACCCGGACCATTACTCCGGAACGGTTAACAACTAAAGCCGAAATAATATGCCGCATCAATTATTCACCCCAATCATTTGATGAATCGCGCCCCCCGCCGGGACCATCGGCAATACATTTTCTTCACGTTCTACATGACAGTCGACCACTACCGGACCGGGAGTCTCAAAGGCTTCCTTTAAAGTACCCTGGAGTTGATCAACTTTGGTAATTTTGAAACCTTTAGCTCCATATGCTTCCGCAATCTTTACAAAATCAGGGTTTTGGTCAAGAACGGTCCCTGAATAACGTTTATTAAAGAAAAACTCTTGCCATTGACGAACCATTCCTAAATAAAAATTATTAAGAATTACCACTTTGACAGGGATTTGATTGGTTACAGCAGTGCCCAATTCTTGAATATTCATTTGAATACTACCGTCTCCGGCAATATTGATTACTAAACGGTCCGGATTGCCCACTTGGGCGCCGATGGCAGCCGGAAACCCAAATCCCATAGTACCGAGGCCGCCGGAAGTTATCAATGAACGGGGTTGAGTGAATTGATAAAATTGCGCGGTCCACATCTGATGTTGGCCAACTTCGGTGCAGATAATAGCGTCACCTTTTGTAAGCGTATTAATCTCCTCAATTACCCGCTGCGGATTTAATTTACCTGAATCATATTTTAGAGGATACTCTTTGCGCCAACCATTGATTTGTTTCAACCATTCCGTGTGCTTTTTCGGTTTAACTTTATCCAATATGTTTTCCAATACCATTCGGACATCACCAACAATCGGAATGTCAACTGCGACATTTTTCCCGATCTCAGCCGGATCGATATCTATATGAACTACCTTAGCCTTTGGCGCAAACGCTGCTAGCTTTCCGGTAACCCGATCATCAAAACGAGCGCCCACTGCTATCAGTAAATCACACTCAGTGACTGCAAAATTAGCCGTTGCGGTTCCATGCATTCCCAACATTCCTAGGTTGAGGGGATGATTACCAGGAATTGCGCTTATTCCCATTAGTGTGGGAGTAACTGGGGCGTTTAACGTTTCCGCCAATTTAACCAGTTCATTATGGGCCCCTCCAATAACAACCCCTCCGCCAATATAGATCAGAGGTCGTTCGGCTTTTTCAATGGCTAATATTGCTTCTCTAATTTGGCGGATATTTCCGACATAATTTGGTTTATATCCTGGTAGATCCATGGTCTCCCCAGAGCTACCTTTATCAGTTTGGACTGTAATATCTTTAGCGATATCGATTAACACCGGACCAGGTCTTCCAGTACTTGCAATATGAAACGCTTCCTTAACCACTCTCGGCAATTCCTTAATATCTTGCACCAAATAATTATGTTTGGTGATCGGCATGGTAATGCCGGTAATATCCGCTTCTTGAAAGGAGTCGCGGCCCAGCATGAATGTTGGCACCTGCCCGGTAATCGCCACCATTGGAACTGAATCCATATAGGCATTGGCAATTCCAGTAACTAAATTGGTCGCCCCTGGACCGGATGTGGCCAGACAAACCCCGATTTTTCCAGTACTTCTCGCATAACCGTCAGCCGCATGGGCCGCTCCTTGCTCGTGCCGAACCAAAATATTCCGAATCTTAGAGTCATATAAAGCATCATAAATTGGAATAACTTGCCCGCCCGGGTATCCAAAGATAACCTCGACTCCTTGACGTTCAAGACATTCCAAAAGAATTTGCGCACCGGTATGTTTCATAAAAATCCCTCGCTTAAAAATTTTGGTATTAAATTCAATAATAATGTGTGACATATTGTTTGTCAAGTATTTTTTTCGGATTTATAAACACTCATGATTAAAGGGTTTTCATGTATATGGTTACTTGAAGTCCTTATTTCATGAGTAATCCAATTTTTGAACTTATATTAACTACTGATATATTGAGGGTTTATGTAAATACTCAATAAATTCGAAATATAAAATCCTGTGTAATCAAAGGTCGTCTACTTAAAAGACGAATTTAATCTGATCCACAGGATTTATCATATTTAACTTTAAGATTAAGAATAGGTAAAGTGCCGAGAAAGTAACTATTTTACAACTTTACCGCTTATCATTTCATTTGAGCACTGCTCCCGTATTTGCCGAAGTTACTAATTTACTGTAACGGCCTAAGTAACCGGTCTTAATCTTCGGCTCCGGTTGACGCCATGCCGCTTTTCTGCGGGCCAATTCACTCTCATCAACCATCAAATCCACTCTTTTTCCGGGAATGTCGATCTTAATCCGGTCCCCTTCTTGGACTAAAGCAATGGGACCGCCTTCCATCGCTTCCGGTGATATATGTCCAATGGAAGCCCCTCGAGACGCTCCTGAAAAACGGCCGTCTGTCAGCAACGCTACTTCTTTGTCCAAACCCATTCCCGCTATGGCCGATGTCGGACCGAGCATTTCCCGCATTCCCGGTCCCCCTTTAGGCCCTTCATACCTGATTACCACAATATCCCCGGATTTAATTTTTCCGCCCAAAATGGCCTGGATCGCTAAATCCTCGCTATCGAAGACTCGGGCAGGACCCTCATGCCGCATCATCTCTGGAGCCACAGCTGATTGTTTAACCACTGCTCCAGCCGGCGACAGGTTACCCCAGAGTATGGCTAGCCCCCCTTGATCGTGGTAAGCCTTCGCCGGGGAACAAATTACTTCCGGACGTTTAACTCTTACACCGGTGATATTTTCAGCTACTGTTTTTCCGGTAACCGTATTTAATTCGGTACTGATTAAGCCTTTTTCGTTTAATACCGACATTACGGCTGGAATACCGCCAGCTTCGTCTAAATCTTGAATATGATGGATTCCTCCCGGACGCAAATATGCTAAATGGGGTGTCTTTTGACCAATTTCATTAATCCAGTTCAAGTCGAGGGTAATACCTACTTCATGGGCGATGGCCGGTAGATGTAGGACCGTATTGGTTGACCCCCCGATAGCCATATCCACAGTAAAAGCATTGGCAAAGGCTTTCTCGGTCATAATCGCGCTTGGCCTTAGATCGGATTTCACCAAATCCATAACTTTCATTCCGGCTGTCTTGGCAAGGCGAATTCTTCTAGCATCGGTCGCGGGAATAGTTCCGTTTCCGGGCAAACCCATTCCAAGAACTTCAGTCATACAATTCATGGTATTAGCGGTGAACATCCCGGAACATGAGCCACAACCGGGACAGGCGACTTCTTCTAATTCTTTTAATTCTGCTTCACTCATTTTCCCCGCTGAAACAGCGCCTACTCCTTCAAATAATGAGTTTAAATCAACCCGATTTCCATTATAGTTTCCCGCCATCATCGGTCCACCGCTTATTACTATGCTCGGTAGGTTCAAACGCCCGGCAGCCATTAACATTCCCGGAATTATTTTATCACAATTAGGAATAAAGACCACTCCGTCAAAGGCATGGGCTAAAACCATACTTTCAATGGAATCCGCTATTAACTCACGGCTGGCCAGTGAATACTTCATCCCCTCGTGTCCCATGGCAATTCCATCGCACACCCCGATCACTCCAAACTCGATCGGGGTCCCTCCTGCCATCCTCACTCCAGTCTTTACCGCCTCAACTATTTTATCCAAGTGAATATGGCCTGGAATAATCTCATTAGCCGAATTAGCAATTGCAATTAATGGCCTGGAAAGTTCCTCATCCGTATATCCCATTGCTTTAAAAAGCGAACGATGCGGGGCCCGCTCTATACCTTTCAAAACAAGATCGCTCTTCATTTCCGAACACCTCCATTATTTTAAATGGTGATTCGCCATTTCTCCGCTCTTTCCTGCAACCCAAGGCCAAATGTCTGACATTTTATTTTCTCAAAATACTCTGACTATCCTATCCATTCTTTTGGCTTTTAAAAAAGAATAGAGGCTGTAGCTAAATTTTCATTTTGCGACAGCCCCTACTATTTGCTTAAACTTTATCTATTATAAAAGGCATTTCAATGGAGATTTATTTAAATTCAGGGATTATCCAATAAATTCCCGCCTAAATGTCTAAATTATCGCTAAAGTCTAATTATAAACAAACCGAAGTTATTAATAAGAAGTTGGTTAGACCCCCAATCCCATCCTCCTTTCTTTTCTTCCGCCCTATTAGGGCGGATTTTTTATTCTTTTTGAGGGGCTTTGGTTGCTAACAGATACTGATGGAAAAACCATTCTCCGGCTGCTAATGCCAGGGCTATTATCCAATAACCGCTTGAAGTCATCACGAACTGTGGTAGCGCTTTGGTCAAGGCCCAGATCCCCAGTACAAAAACGGTAAAATCAACGATAACCGCAGCTACGTTTCCATACTTGGGCAGAACCCATAAGTCTCCCACAATATAGCTAACCACAATTAATAATAATCCGGTTATTAAAGTTTGGGTCCAAGTACTTCTTCCGAACATTGGAACCAGTAATAACAATAAAATAAGGTTTATTGCTGTTTTTATAACTAAGTTTGTCAAATTTTTCATTTTTACCCTTCCCACTCCAAACGAGCTTAGGTTGTCTTTAATTGACCAAAACTAACCAAATTACTTAATACCGTAATTAGTAGTGCAGCTAGTAAGGATGCTCTTAGGGGCACGTGGCCGCCTTCAATGCCATAAGTGATGAAAAAAATTACCACTGTATTGACTAAGAAAGTAATTAAACCCTTACCCCAACGGCTAACATTTCGTCCCATAGCCCGATTTATCAACCAGTCTCCTAATACAGCAATACTCGATAGAGCTATTAACCAAGGAATTGTTAAAGCGCTAAACCCAGGGACATAATATCCGATTGTGAATAAAACTACGAATGGGATCAGGAATCTTAAGACCCAACTAATTAAGTTCATCCAATAACCTCCTCTTAACAGTTAACAGTCATCAGTTATTAGTTATCCATGTTTGTACTCGTAAAGCTTATCAACATCAATTCTGATAAACCGCCTAGATAGCAAATACATGTTTTCCTAATCGATTAATGATCCGGCGGCCCCAGATCCAACGGTTTCTTGTCTTGGCAGGATTAAAGAAATAGATTGCTCCTCCGGAAGGATCCCAGCCATTTAATGCGTCCCGCGCTGCTTTCATAGACTCTCGACTTGCCGGACGGTTGACTATACCGTTACTTACTGATTCAAAGGCATGTGGTTGATAAACAACACCAGCTATGGTTTGGGGAAACCTTGGATTTTGAACTCTATTTAAGATAACCCCACCAACAGCGACTTTTCCTGTATAAGATTCGGCGCCGGCTTCAGCATGAATAACTTTAGCCAATAAGTTTATATCACCTGAATAACGGGTTGGCCTTCTTTTGGCTACTCTACTTCTAACTGTTGGGATGATTATTCTTTGCCTGATGCGCAGCAAATTGGTCCAAATCCCGTTCCGACGCCTAAGGGCCGCTACGGAGACACCGGTACGGCGAGATATTTTATATAGCGAATCTCCCCTCCGAACCGTGTAAGTCCAATCCGCTGACGCCATCTTGGAAAAGAACAAGACACCCCAAAGAGTTATAACTAATCCAATCATGATTTTAAATGCTTTCATCTTTCCACTTCCTTAACAAAAGTTGATAACTATATTATGAAGTGATCTCCTCCTAATTATCCGTCGATTAAAAAAATATTATTGCTTTTCATCGGTTTTTATCAGATCGGACTCCTGTTCTATATCTCAAAAAACCGAATAGATCAATAGGGGGTGAAGCCTTGACCAGTCAAATTGTAAAAAATTTACTCATCGTTTTCATTTATCATTCATTGTTAATTGTTTTACCGATTAACTTCTTTCTAATCGCTTTAAAAGCACCGTTTATTCTCAATATAATTCCTTGGTTTTTCTATTCCTTGTTAGTTCTTAGTCCTGTTTTGACGGTAATATTTGCTTTCCGTTCGACACCTTCCTTTAACCATCAGTTCAATTGGATATTCCCAATTACCTTTTCGCTAATTGGCTATGCTCCTCTTATTATTTCCTATTTTTCTTTTACTTCCCTATCAAGTATCCGTGATTGCTTATTAGTTTTTTTATTTCCAATCAGCATCGGTTTACTGTCTTATAGTGGCGCATGGCTTCTTAATTTATCCCATCTTCATAGTATTAGCAATAAATCTAAATAAAAAGGAAACTATAGGTCTGTAGCGAATTATTCTTCTAAACATTGTATTTTATCTTAATAGTTGTTACGCAAGGGGGCTACGATTCGTAGGAATTCCTCTGGTAACCGGACAGGGGACAGGGTTAAAGAGCATCCTTTTCCCTGTCTTTATTTTTAGAAAGGAGTAAATTATGAATTCCACATCGCTCTATTCTATTTACCACAAATATAACCCCAAAATTGTGGACTTTCACGGATGGGCCTTACCGGTTCAATTTTCAAGTATCATCCAGGAACATCAAGCGGTTCGTACTCAAGTGGGGCTATTTGATGTTTCTCATATGGGAGAAATTTTAGTTGAAGGTCCTGGGGCCCTTTCTTTCTTAGACTTTGTGCTTACCAATCAAATTAGTGGATTACAGCCGAAAACTATTCGTTATTCACCTCTTTGTTTTGAATCCGGTGGGACTGTCGACGACCTATTGGTTTACGCTTTCAACACCGAACAGTATTTATTGGTGGTTAACGCATCCAATCTTAACCAAGATTTTGATTTTCTCAGCCATTATTCCTCAAGATATCAAGTTAAACTTACTGACTTATCCGCAGAAATATCCCAACTAGCAGTTCAAGGCCCTAACTCTCTTTCGGTCCTAAGCCTTTTAACCAAAACGCCCCTAGCGTCTTTGGGGCATTATCAATTTTTAGACAATCAGGATATAGCTGGTTGTTCCGTTTTAATTTCTCGGACTGGCTATACCGGCGAGGACGGTTTTGAAATTTATCTCCGGCCTGATCAAGCGGTTCATCTTTGGGAAGTATTGATGGAAACAGGCGCACCCTTTGGAATTACCCCTGCTGGACTTGGGGCCCGGGATACTTTAAGATTTGAAGCCGGACTCCCTTTATATGGAAACGAGCTTTCAGAGACTATCTCTCCACTTGAGGCCGGTTTAAAGCGATTTGTTAAATTTGAAAAACCAATTTTTCTTGGGAAGGAGCAACTTGAGAAAGAAATCCGCGAGGGAGTGGAACGTAGCTTAATTGGTCTGCGTATGATTGACCGTGGCATACCCCGTTCAGGTTATCGGGTGTTAAATAATGACAAAGAAATTGGTTTGGTTACATCCGGTAGTTATTCCCCTACTTTAAACCGGAACTTGGCTATGGCTTTAGTCGAAACTGCATATGCCCAACCTAACCTTCAGCTTTTCATTGATATCAGAGGCAAAATTCTTCAGGCTGAAACAATAAAATTACCGTTTTATTCTCGTTCGAAAGGAGTTAGCAAAATATGAGCCATCCTTATCTACCTCTTACCGACAGGGAACGGCAGGTAATGTTAGCTAGGATTGGAGTGACTTCCTTTGATGATTTAATAACTGATATTCCAGATGAGCTCCGCCTATGCCGCTCTCTAAATCTTCAGACGGCATTGTCCGAAGTTGAACTCCGCCGAAAATTTGAAGCATTTTTAAGCCTCAATCAACATATTTCCCTATCATTTCTTGGAGCAGGAGCTTATCAACATTTTATACCTACATTAGTTGACCATTTAGCCAATCGTTCCGAATTTTACACCGCCTATACTCCTTACCAACCGGAAATCTCCCAGGGGTTTTTACAAGCAATTTTTGAGTATCAGACTTTGACTGCAGGCCTTTTTGGTCTTCCCGTGACCAATGCTTCCTTATATGACGGCCCAACCGCTTTAGCGGAATCAGTCTTAATGGTTGCCAAAGAAACCAAGCTAAAGCGTTTTTTAATTCCCAGCACTCTTAATCCTATTTTAAAACAGATCTTACTCACTTACACAAAACCTTTAGGTATCGAACTGGTCTCTTTACCCCACCAAAACGGCTTAATCGACTTACAGGCTTTAAAGAAATCATTAGCTGACCCGACTGCTGCCTTGGTCATCCAAAACCCCAATTTTTTCGGAATAGTCGAGGATTACAGAGAGCTAATTAATATTGCTAAAGCTAATGGCACTTTAGTTATTTGTTATGTTCACCCCCTTCTATTGGGAATATTAGAAGCACCGGGTAAGTTAGGGGCCGATATTGTAGTTGCAGAAGGACAACCTTTAGGAAATCCCATCTCTTATGGCGGGCCCAATTTAGGAATGATTGCTGCGTCCGAGCGTTTTTTAAGAAAAATGCCCGGAAGATTAGTTGGTGAAACCATCGATCATCAAGGAAAACGCTGCTTTGTTTTGACCCTACAAACCAGAGAGCAACATATCCGGCGTGAAAAGGCCACTTCCAACATTTGCTCCAATCAAGCATTATGCGCCTTA
>Ga0123334_1001493_pt1 | contig 29154 bp, 25 predicted proteins | sample BiotimSIPDNA_FD_89706 | JGI IMG/M metagenome (GOLD analysis project Ga0123334, IMG submission 89706) | Anaerobic biogas reactor microbial communites from Washington, USA - Biogas_R1 time_0 SIP DNA | ecosystem: Engineered > Bioreactor > Anaerobic > Unclassified | place: Washington, USA...
GCACAGATTTTTTTTGAAGGGAATGTGTGGATGCGACCCCTTCGGGGTCGTGTTTTATCTTTAATGGCATTTTACCAGGGGTCTGAAGACCCCTGGCTATGGGATGGCATCCCTACGGGATGCGCCTCTACACGTTGCATTGAATTAGGCTTGGCGTTGCATCGAATTGGAAAATGAACGTGCTCAGGGGGGCTTACCATTCTTGCCAGGCGCGACTGGCCGACGGCCGCGGCTTGCTCTATAAGGAGGGGATGTTCACGTTTCGTCCTTATCAATGGGAGGTTTTCCAGGACCACACCACGGGGATTCTGATTCTGCACTGGTCCCGGCAGATCGGCAAAACGACGACTCTGGCCGCCTGGGCTCTGGAGCGGATTCTGCGATACCAGGGCCACACCGTCACGCTGCTCTCCAATTCGCTCCGCAACGGGGCAGAATTCATCGAACGGGCGGCCCGATTTTGCGAAAACAGGACGCCCGACCGGAACGCCCTGAAATTCAAAATCACCCGCCACGAAATCCGCCTCCTGACTCCCGGGGGGCCGAGCCGTATTCTGGCTCTGGCGGCCAATCCGCGGACCGCGCGCGGCTTTTCCGGCGACCTGGTACTTGATGAATTCGCTCACTGCGAGGATATTGCCGGGGTCTGGGATGCCGCCGAGCCGATTCTCTCCTCCCACCCGAGCTTCCTCTGCCGGATCGCCTCCACCGGCAACGGCCGCAACCTCTTTTACCGAATGGTCCAGGACCCGCGCTTCGCGCTCTCACGGGTCACCCGCACCGACGCTTGGAAAATGGGAGTGCCGATTCTGGACCCGCTCACCCGCCGGCCAATCACTCCGGAAGAGGCGCGCGCCGCCGCTATCGATAAAGACTCCTACGACCAGAACTATGAGTGCCGCTTTATTGGCGAAGCGCAGAGCCTCCTCTCAGGCGATTTAATCGAGCGCTCGGCTGAGGCGGAGGTCGGGATTATCTGCAGCGGGGACTGGTCGCCGGAGGCGCTGCAACTGCTTGAAAAGGTCTCGCGGGAGGGGGCGCCGCTTTTTGCCGGAGTCGATGTCGGCCGCCGCCGCGACCGTACCGTTATCACGGTGGTTCAATCGGCTCGGGGAGGGCTCTGGCTGGTGCGCTCCATTTTGCGGCTGGAGGCGATGCGGCTGCCCGATCAACAAAAACGGCTGGCGACGCTCCTCTCCCTGCCGCGGCTCCTGTCGCTTTCCATCGATATGACCGGCATTGGTCTGGGGCTCTATGAGTATAGCCGACAAGCCTTTGGGGCCAAACGCATTCAGGGGGTCAACTTCGCCTCCACCGTACCGGCCAGCCGTCTGGCGTTGCCCAGAGGTGCCGGTCTGCCCCAACTGAGCGGACGCGAGCCGACGGTACGGGTGACCGAATCGCTGGCGACTTACCTCCTGCGCCTCTATGAGGAAAACCGAATCCGCCATCCGCTCGATCCAATCCTTGCCGAGGACCTCCGCCTGCCGCGGCGAGTAGTGACCCCCTCGGGGCAGGTGAGCATCTCGGCCGGACGCGACGAATCGGGGCTGGCCGGCCATGCGGACCACTTCTGGAGTCTGGCGCTGGCGCTGGATGCCGCCCAAAAAAGCGCGCTGCCCTCCCCTGCCGTTCAGGTGGTCAGGCCAACACGCCTGCCCCGGCTCGGCACCGCCAGACGCCGCATCTGTTTCTAAAAAAAGACGCTGTCCAAAACTTCGGGCAGCGTCTTTCTGTTTTTGCTTTGAATCAAGCCCTAGCTCTCATCGGCAAAAAGCATCGATTCAATCCGGACAGGTCCCACCAGACCCGATGCCGGCAGGCCGGAGTTGGGGCTCCAGCCGTTGTGGAGCAGCCAGATTTTCCGCTCCGCCTCGGGCAGATTGAGGTCGCCGACGATGCGGTTGCCCCAGGTATTGACCACTTCGACTTCGAGCTGGTTGTAGCCCTCCTGCACCCAGTCGGTGATTTCCACCCGCCAGGGAGCCGTCCAGGCGCCGCCCACATATTGGCCATTGATCCAGACCTTCGCCATCACGTGTACTTCATTGAGGTTCACGAAGAGGGCACCCTCGGGTCGGGCTTCCAGCTCAAAACCGGTGCTGTAGCGGATCGTCCCCGAGTAATACTTGATATCGTCCTCGGCATTCTGAGCCAGGTTCTCGAGCTTCTGGAACTCCATCTCTTTTTTGAAGCCGATGTAGTCGTTATCAAAAGAGACGCTCCAGGGGCCGGAGAGCTCGGCCACGGTCTGCGGAGCCGGGCAGTTCTTCTGCGCGACGACCGAGTCAATCTGCGTGGTGTCCCTGTCTCTGAAGACGATGAAAACGCTCTCATGCGGGGCCAGACGCATCGGCACGACCGTCCCAAAGAGAGTCTGCGAATAGGCAGGCATCTTGCGGATGGTGCCGCTGGTCGGCTCCCACCACTCAGGGCTCATCCCCTTGACGCGGAACTCCGGCGAGAAGGTGATTTCCGAGCCGCCCTGGTTGGCGACGAAGTAAATCTCGGCCTCCGGCGTCGTGCGGTGACCGTAGACGACCGGCGGGTTGCCCTCATAGCGGAAATCGGGCGGGCAGTGCGCCGCGGCCAGGGCTTCCTCCATTCCGACACCGGTGATCAGGAGCCCTTTGCCCAGATGGCGGTAGGGCTCATCGCTATCGCCATTACCCCACATTTGGGCGGCGATTTTTTGCACCTCGGCATCGGCCTTGGGGTAATTCTGGTAGCTCGGGGAGCGGCTCGGCGCCGGGCCCAGAACGACGGCTCCCTGCTCGATCAATTTCTTGATCTTCCTGAGCAGCTCGGGGCGCATCGTCTCCATCTTCGGCAATACCAGGAGTTTATACTGGGTGCCGTGCGGGAGTGTGAGGAGCCCGTTCTTCACCGTGAGTGATTTTTCGATCACCTCCGCATTGATGTAATCAAACTGGTAACCGCGGGGCAGCGGCGGATCGGTCACGCCGGTCATCTTGGGCGTATCTTCGCCAATGAAATAGGCCACGTCGGCCACGTTGAGCCCCTCCTGGAGCATGAAGTTGACGCGGCGCAGGTAATCGGTAAAGAGGTCCAGTTGCGGGAACCATGTATTGAAGCGGTTGAACTCGGTCCCAAACCAGGCATTGATGCCCGGGCGGCGCTCCTCATAGGGCTGGTGAATGTAGACATGGAGCAGCGTGCTGTTGATCCCTTCGCTGAAGAAGCGGTCCCCCCGCGGCTTCAAAAAGGCCGGAAAGTTGCTGAACATCAGGTTGCCCGAGGTGAAGGACTCGGCATAAATCTTCTTCTTGTTATAGATATGGCCGCAGGAAGAGGAGGCGCGGTTTTCAATGTCGCCCAGGGTCCCCGTCGCCCAGAACTCGCCGCCAATCTCGTCAGACTGGCCGCCATACTGGAGGAATTCGCCCGGGAAGCCCCAGTGGCCGTAGTTCTCCAGCCAGGTGGTGAGGCCATGTTTATTGCTGACCTCGCGCAGGCCGGCGATGTAGTCATAGGCCACCTTGTCGGCCACCAGACGGCGGAGGTCCCAGAGGAAGCGGTCCGAGGCATCCTGGCTCTTCACGACGACCCCTTCTATCACCGGCAGGAACGGGAGCGGGTCATAGCCGTACTTCTTCTGGAAATCGGCAAAGAGGGTATCGGTATAGTTCTGGCCGCCCATCTCGTAGCTGTCCATGACGACGACTTTCCACGCTTTGCGGTCCTCGGCAGGAATCCGGCGGTGCACTTCACCCATGAAAGCGTTGAAATGGAAGGCGATATGCTCTTTGCTCATCTTATCGACTTCCAGACCGGTCGCCTCTTTGCTGGCAGGGGCGTTTTCCACGCCGGTCGGCGTAGCGCCCATCCGCAAGATCACCCAGTTGCCGGCCGGAGCATCCCAGGCGAGCTGGTCACCCGATAAAAAGGCGCTCAGGTCGAGCACTCTGGCCGGGTCCACCACCCATGAGGGGTCGTCTACCGGCGGCTGTTGGCGCCACTGATATTCATGCCAATAGGGAAGCGGCTCCTGGAACATCTTGGCCAGCGTTTTCTCGGGGTAGCGCTCCACGTAAGGCATGGAGCTGAGCTCGATCTCCGTCAAACCGGTGTGGGCTCCGGCATTATGGACGACGAGCCGGAAATCTTTGGCCGTGGTCGGCGGCAAAGAGACCACGATCGGCGCGCGCGGTTTGAAGCCGACATTGAGCGCCATGTTGTAGCGGTCCAGCTTGAACTGCGCCAGTTGCCGATACTCCTCACCCTCGCGGACCTGAAACTCGGCCACCGTGTTAATGGAGTAGTCGCCCGTATAAATCTTGAGAGAACGGACGGTCTGCTCGCTTTCCAGGGCCAGCTCCAGAGAGAGCCTGCCATGCTCATCGGCCGCCAGCGCGGTGCCGCTGCCAGTATCGCCATCGACCAGTTTCTTCACCTCCGGCAGCTCCGGATTGGCAATGATACCGCCCAGGGTAATCGGCTCCGCACGGTACTCCACCGGATAGGCAAGCAGCTTCACATCCTGATAGGCGCCCTCGGGTCTGGCCAGAGTCACATTGACCGGCCGGCCCCCTTCCACCATCGTTTTGGTCGAGGTGAGGTAACGCATGGCCCGCTCGGGCTCAATCCACGGCCCGCCGGATTGGCTCCAGCCCGGGGAGTTGAACATCCCCAGCTCGATATCAAGCTCGGTCGCCGTCTTCATCGCCGTGTGGACGACCTCCCACCACTCTTCGCTCCCGAATTTTACCGTGCCGCCTTCATCTCCCAGGCCGATATTGCCGATATAGGCGCGGCCGATACCCGCGCTTTTCATGGCGTGCAGGTCCCGGATCATCCCCTCTTTGGAAAGGTTATCCGAAATCCAATACCAATAGCAGGCAATCCGTACCGAAGCGGGCGGATTCTGAAACTCGCTGCTCAGGCGGGCCTGCTGTGCCGTGCGGCTTTGCTGCGCACCCGCCGTGAATGATGTCAGCGCCAGTGCGCAAAGTAAGAGGATCGTCTTTCTCATAACTTTTTTAATTATACACAAAACATTACTCAATGATATATTTTTTGAATTCCTTTTCCAAATGTGGGGGAATTCGCGCAAAAAACCGCGCCACCTGCGGGTCCTCGTAATCGGAACTGACCACCTGCGCCACCGAGTGAAGCCTGGCAATCACGGCCGGTTCTCCATGCGGCACCGCCAGCTCGCAGGTCAGGCGGATGGGGCGCAGGGTCGCGCCGAGCTCCGCCATCAGGAGGTCGAAGCCCTCCCCCGTTTTGGCCGAAATCGCCACCGTCGCCACCGGCCAGCGCTCCTGGAGCCGCTGAACCGTGAGCCCGCAGCCCTCACGGTCGATTTTGTTCAGGACCATCAGGGTCGGTTTTTCCAGGGCGTTCATTTCCCGCAAGGTCTGGTTGACGCTCTCGATCTGCTCCTCCGCCTGCGGATGGCTGATATCCACCACGTGCAGAAGGAGATCGGCACGGACGACCTCTTCCAGAGTCGCCTTGAAGGAATCGACCAACTGGTGCGGGAGTTTGCGGATGAAGCCTACCGTATCGGAGAGCAATACGTTCTGATTGGTCGGCAGATGCAGGCGCCGGGTGGTCGGGTCCAGCGTCGCGAAAAGTTTATCCTCGGCCAGAATCGAAGCTCCGGTCAATGCGTTAAAAAGGGTCGATTTGCCCGCATTGGTATAGCCGACGATTGAGGCCAGCGGCCAGAGATTGCGCCGGCGCCCTTCACGGCGGGTGGTGCGTTGTCGCTGGACAGTCTGGAGCTCGCGTTTGATCCGGTGGATTTTCTCCTGGGTTCTGCGTCTGTCGGCCTCCAACTGCGTTTCTCCTTCACCACTACGCATCCCGATGCCTCCCTTCTGGCGCGAAAGGTGGACCCAGTAGCCGGTGAGCCGTGGCAACAGATGCTCAAGGAGCGCCAGCTCCACCTGCAATTTACCCTCGCGGCTTTGGGCTCTCTGGGCGAAGATATCGAGGATTAACGCCGTGCGGTCAAGTATCTTGCATTGAAAGGTATTTTCCAGATTTTTGGTCTGGGCGGGGCTGAGCTCGTCATCAAAGATAACCGTATCGATCTCTTTCTCTTTGCAATAATCGGCGAACTCCGCCGCCTTGCCCGAGCCAATAAAAGTCGCCGCCGTGGGCCGTGAGAGCACCTGCACTCCCCGCTCCACGACGAAGCCGCCGGCTGTATCGGCCAACTGAGAAAGCTCGTCGAGCGACTCCTGGACTTCAACCGAAGTCCGGCCGTCAAACTGTGCCCCGATGAGGAAGACTCTCTCCGTTTTGGCGACTGCACTTGTTGTTACCAGTGCTTTCATCTGTCTCTAAAAATTCTGTATTTTTCCGCTATTTCCCGAGCCTGTTTTTTTACATCTTCAGCGGCTGGAAGCTCCTCTCCATAAGGGAGCTGGCTCCGGAACCAGGTCCGCTGCCGCTTGGCGAACTGGCGCGTCCGCGCCTTCACCTCTTCTATCGTCTCGGCCAGGCTTCTCCCCTTCCCTTTGAGGTAGGCCACCACCTGCCGATAGCCGATCGCCTGCATCGCCGTTCGGTTTTGCTCGAGTCCCCGCTCCAGAAGCGCCCGGGTCTCTTCCACCAGACCACGCCCGAACATCTCATCCACCCGGCGATGAATCCGCTCGTGCAACACCTCTTTTTCCCTTTGCAGGATGATGCAGAAGGGCTTTTTACTGCCGTGTTTGCTCCACTGCATTTTTTGCCGGCTGCTCTCTTCGCCGCTCAGGAGGAAGATTTCCAGGGCGCGCTCCACGCGGCGGCGGTTCTGGATATCCACCCTCTCATAGTCGTGCGGGGCGACCTCCCTCAGTTTTTCCTGAAGCGATTCGAGGCTCATTGCCGCCAGCTTTTCCCGAAGCGCACCCGGTGCCGCCGGAATATCAATCAACCCCTCCAGCCAGGCCCTGAGATAGAGGCCGGTGCCGCCGCAAAAAATGGGGGTTTTGCCCTGGCTGAGTATCGCCTTCTCGGCCTTTCGGGCCTGTTTGACGAAGGCCCCGGCATCAAAGCTCTCATGCAGCTCCAGAATATCGACCAGATGATGCGGCACTCTCCGGCGCTCTTCCCGGCTTGGTTTATCGGTCCCGATATCCATCGCCCGATAGACCTGCATACTGTCCACGGTGACGATTTCACCCTCCAGGAGCTCCGCCAGCTCCAGCGCCAATTGGGATTTACCCGAAGCGGTCGCCCCCGTCAGATAAAGTGATATATCTTTGGTCTTGCGGCTCTTAAGCATGTTCCTCTCTGGCCCGCATTATCCCCATGAGGACGATAATCGCGGCGCCGGTGCAGATACCGATATCGGCGATATTAAAAGCAGGATAGCCGATCTCCCTCCCCTGGCGCGTCTGGATAAAAAAGTAGAGGAAATCGACCACGTGCCCCCGGAATATCCGGTCGGCCAGGTTCCCCAGGATGCCTCCGCACATCATCCCCAGGGCGATCTGCCCACCCGGGCGGGCGAACTCGAAATGATGGCGAAAGTGATAAATCGCCACCAGCGATACGGCTCCGATCCCCGCCAGTATCAGGTTCTTCCCGTGGAAAAGGCTCCAGGCGGCTCCCGTATTGCCCCAATGTACCAACGAGAAAAAGCCCTCCACCATCACTCGGCTGGTATCCAGAGGCAAGGCGCGCTCTACCAACAACTTGGTGAGCTGGTCCAGAAAAAGGACGAGCGCCGCCAGGAAAAACATCCTTCGGAGCGACTCTTCCTCCCTAATTCGCCCTCTCCCAAGCTGTTCTATCCCCTCTCCCACAGAACTCCGGGTTGATTAATCCGAGGAGCGCATCGGCATGACGACAAACTGAGCATTCTCTTTGGCCCGCAAAAGGGCAGGGCTAAACTCGTCGTTCATTTCCAGGAAGACCTCCCCATCATCAAGCGTCTTGAGCGGCTCCACCAGAAAAGTGGGGTTAAACGAAATCGACAGCTCCGGCCCCTCGTGGTTCATCACAAGGGTCTCCTGCGCCTCGCCGACCTCCATTGATTTGGCCGAGATCGTCAACTGGTTCTGCCCAAAGACCAGTTTCACCACGTGGCTGCGCTCACTGGTCATCAGTTGCGCGCGTGCCAGAGCGTGGAGGAACTCTTCGCGGCTGAGAGTCATCGTATGTTTGAGCTCCACCGGGACAACCTGTTTGTAATTGGGGTAGACACCCTCCATCAGCTTGCTGATCAGCACCACCTCCGCTCCGGCGGGTCCATCCATTCGGAAGAGCGCTTTTTTGCCCTCCCAGTAAATCTTGACCTCTCCCTCCAGCGGTGTCAGCTTCCGGAGCTCGCTCACTGTCTTGGCCGGCAGAATCCCCTGTCCGTCGCCCGTCGCGCTTTCCACATCGGTATCGCAGAGCGCCATCCGGCGGCCATCGGTCGCCACCAAGGTCAGCTTTTTCTCCAGCAGGGAGAAGTGTAAGCCGTTGAGCACTGCGCGGTTATCCTCCTGCGACATGGCGAAAGCGGTTCTTTCGAGCATCTTCTTCAGGGTTGGCGCCTTGACGCCAAAAGATTGCGTCTGCTCCACTTCCGTTGAAAGGGGGAACTCCTCGGCCGCCATTCCGAACAACTTGAAATAGACCGAGCCGGAAGTGACTTTACAATGGTGCATCTCATTGATTTCCAGAGAGATCAATGGCGTTGGCAGCCTGTTGACGATCTGAGAGAACCGCCGTGCCGGCAGCGTCGTTGAGCCTTGAGTCTCAACAGTGGCCGCGACCGTACAGATGATCCTGATATCCAGATTGGTTGCAGAAACCTCCAGTCCCTCCGGCGTCGTCCGAAGCAGGACGTTTGAAAGGATTGGCAAGGTCTGGCGCTCTGAAACGGCGTTCAGAACGGCCTGCAACGCGTAGCCCAAAGTCTCTTTTGCAATGGTTAGCTTCATAGGTTGTTCTTATCTCCCAAACGGGGACATATTACTTTATTCAATTCTAAAAGAAAAGATTCTTATTATTAGGGGCTGTGAAAAAGCGAATAACCCCTTCAGAGGATTGAGCAGGAAGAGCTTGTCCCCTCTCAGCCCTGTGAATAAAAGCGGAAGAAGCTGGGAACTTCTCCGTTTTCCTGGAGTTTTTCATCTTATCAGCAGCCTGTTCACATTCATTTTCTGAGTTATTCAGAGTTTTGTTCGCAATCAAGCGAAAGAGCGTCCTGGTTTTCCAACCCGTTATCCGTCTGACGTTTACGGTAATTCTCCCAGGCGGTCCGGATTGCCGGGTGTTTGAGGGCGAGAATCGCCGCGGCGAAGAGAGCCGCATTGATTGCCCCCGGTTTACCGATCGCCAGAGTCCCCACCGGAACGCCTGCCGGCATCTGTACAATCGAAAGGAGCGAGTCAAGCCCCTTGAGCGCCTTGCTCTCCATCGGCACTCCCAGTATCGGCAGGGGGGTCTTGGCGGCCGTTACGCCGGGCAGATGAGCCGCTCCGCCCGCAGCCGCGATCAGAACCTCCAGACCGCGTTCGGCCGCCGTGCTGGCGTAGTCAAAGAGGAGCTCCGGCGTCCGGTGCGCGGAAATCACCTTCACTTCATGAGCGATGCCGAGCGATTCCAGCGTTTGAACCGCGCTTTTCATCACGTCCCAGTCGGAGGTGCTGCCCATTATAACCCCGACCAGCGGCTTGTCTTTTTTAGTCATAAGTTTCTTCTTGAGAGGGAATATCCTTCTTCTCTTTTTCTAGGAGAGGCTCTTCTTTTCCACGGAGCCCGTCTCGGTATCCAGAATGGCAAAGGTGGCCCTCCCCGTCAAGACGCCGCTGAGCTCTCCGGGGTTGATAAAAAGGGTCTTGCCTTCCCTGTCGACTTCATATTGATGATTGTGGCCAAAGCAGACCACGTCGTACCAGCCGCTGGCGATAATGGGCCGCGCGACCGAGTCATAATGAATGACGGCGAAACGCCTGCCATCGAGTAAAAAATCGGCAAAAACCGGAGTCAGCCGAATCTGTCCATAGGCCCGAGCCCGCTCCGCCAACAGCAGCGGGTCGCCGTCATTGTTGCCCAGGACGGCGAATATCGGCCGGGAGTAAGCCTCCCCCAAGGCTTTCATTACGAAGGGAGAGCAGAAATCCCCGCAACAGATAAGGGCATCGGTATCCCGTATTTGCGCCAATGCCTGCTTGAGCTGCGGCAGCGCATCATGAATATCAGAGAATATGGCAACCTTCATGAGATTTTAAATAAGTTCCGCCTTTCTAACGGTCTCTTTTCAAAGAATATATTAGCATAAAAAAATGAAAATGTCCACCCCTGAACGGTGAGGATAAAGCAAATAAAGAGAAACCTTTCTCCCCTGCCATGCGTCTGATAAAATAGAGCCCGAGAAAAGAGGCGCTGGAAAAGGAAACCAAAAATGAAAAAGACCAAAAAAATCGTATACATTGCCCTCATCCTGATCGGCATGGGATTATTGCCGCTCATTATCCTCAGGGGCTGGGGCAGCTACCAGCTTTGGCAAACCGGGCGCGTAAAGACGCCCGAGGGGCTCAACCGCTGGGAAGAGACAGTCCGGAAGGCCACCACCTTCCCGGCTGGAGAAAACCTCCTGAAGCGCCCCCTCTGGAGCGCATATATCAGGGAGACGATCTCTCGAACAGAAGATGAGGGTTGGAAGCCTCGCCCACCGGCGACAAACGCCTTTTCCGTTTGGAGTAGAGAGCAAAGCTCCAGAAAAGAACTTTATACGAGATGGCGTCCTGATAAAGAAATGCCGGAGCCGGCACCTCGATTTCAAGGACTAATCCCTCTGGAAAAGATAAGGGAAGAAGCCGCCAAAGAAATTCCGGATAACTCCTACCAAAAAGAGGAACTGATAGAGAAGAAACGACTGCTGAATGAAATGCTACTGCGCTATGACGTGGCGGATAGCAGCCTCACCGATGAACAAAAAACGGCTGCCCTTCTCCTGGATTACATAAATGGCGTGCATAAGGCTACCCGAGAAGAGGTGAAAAAGGATCTGGAAGAATGTAATTATTATGCGTTTACCAAAGAGACCTTCGTAGAATCTGGCGGGTCAAAGGAGACTCCGCTCCCAGAAGTTCTACTGCCGCATCTTGCTGTCTTCAAGGGACTCTGTCAGAACTTGAGTGAGAGCGCTCACTGGTATGCCATTTTGGGTGAGAGGGAGCAGAGCCTTTCCGAGTTGAATAGCGCCCTGGACCTGGCTTCTTTGAAGACGGGCAGCCCCCTCCTGGTAGATGGTCTGGTGAGGATGGCCCTTGTGGCTATAACATTGGATGCTGTCCAAAAAGTTATTCAAAACGAGGTTTTGCAGGAGGAGGATTTGCGGCAGATTCAAGGGAGAATATCCCAACTGAACATGATTGCAGAGCTGCAACATGCTCTTGAGGGGGAGCAGCTTTTGGGAGAAGCAATGATTGATGCCTGCCACGTGTTGCCCGAAGGCAGGGGCTCGATGGAATACGCAAAAAACAGAATACCCTGGCCTCTCAGGTTCACTGCGCGGATGATTGGCTTTATTCAACTGAATAAAGCCTCCTACAGGCAGACGTTTTGGCTGTGGCAGGATGCGCTGGAGCCGAAAACTCAAACTGTGAACTATGAAGCTTGGAAAAAAGGAGCCGAGGGCCCCAAAGGGTTCCTCTATTTGCTTAGCAGAAACCTCTCTCTGGACTTGGAAAAAAGCTGTTACAGGTTCTTTCGCTGTCAGTCTCAGAAGGATATCACCATTTTGGCCTGTGCGCTGGAGCGCTACCGGCTCAAGGAGGGGGCTTACCCTGAGAAGCTTGAAGCGCTTATCCCCGATTATCTGGAAGCGATGCCGCCGGGCTCCGGTCCGCCGGCCACTCTCTCTTACCAACTGAGTGAAGAGGGCGAAGGCTACGAGCTCAAAGCCAACCGCCTGCCTGATCTGCAATCCGAATTTTCTCTGGAGGCGACCTGGAAGCGTTCCAGAGAGTAGAGAGTAAGAGAGTAAGCGGGAGACCTCAAAGGGAAGCGCGACTATGAAGAGCCAGATGCCCGAAGCGAGCCATCCGCCTCCAAGTGACGAGGAGTTGATCAAAGAGGTTCTGGCAGGAGAGATAAACCGCTTCGCGTCTCTCATCGAGCGGCATCAGGTTCGGGTGACGGGGCTCGTGCGGCGCTATCTGCGCTGCGAGGCCGATGCGGAAGAGGCGATCCAGCTCGTTTTCATCAAGGCGTTCCGGGGATTGAAGCAATGGCGCAGAGAGGCTCCTTTTGAGCACTGGCTCTGCCGGATAGCGCTGCGGGTCTCTCTGGATAAGCTGCGAAGCCGCAAAAGGCGCCCGGAGCTGCTCTTCTCGGAGCTCTCGGCCGAGGAGGTGGAGTGGCTCTCAAGCGTGCTGGCGAGTCCCGATGGGGTCAGTACCGAGAGCGCCGCGGCGCGTGAGCTCGTCTGGCGCGCCTTGGGGGAGCTCTCGCCGGGGAACCGGCTGGTGCTGGACCTCTTTGAAATTCAGGGCCGGAGCGCTAAAGAGATTTCGCAGTTGATGCAGTGCTCCCAACTGGCGGTGAAGATGCGGCTTTTCCGGGCGCGTCGGGAGCTTAAAAAGGTATTGAAAAAACTGATGAAGGCGATAGAGTTGTCTTAGAGGCAAGAGCGCTTTTTCCGTGACGGAGAGCTCGAGGAAGGAAGGGTTATGAAAAAGAGAGATCAATTTGAGAGTAAGCTCCTGGCGGCGGCACGCTCCATGCCGCCCGATGAGCGGCTCCCGGCCGCCCTGGCCCAGAACGTGATGGCGCACATTTCGGGTCTGGGAGCGGAGGAGCGCTTTGAGCGGGATTGGAGCCGGAGAGTTGTCGTGTATGGAGGGATGGCCTCCTTTCTTCTGGGCTGCCTGATGCTGGGGCTTACCTGTATTGCGGCGCAACACCAACTGGAGCAGACCAGAGCCTACACCTCCATTGCCGAAAAACTCGCCCTCTGGCCTTAGAAAAAGGAAGGGCCGATGGCAGAAGCAGTTTAATCGACAAGTAGAACTGAATAGCGGATTGAAACAACTGAGAAAAGAATTGGAGGGACTGGGATAATGCAACTAAGCACAAAGACACTCGAAAAACTTCGAGTCATTATAAATGGCGACAACACGGATGATTACCGTAAGGGCTACGACCTCGTCAGCTTTTTCAATCAGTTAGGTTTTAACGATGTGTACTCACAGGGCTTTCCGTCACGGAGGATTTTCACAGATGAGAAGTTACAGCAAATCAATGGTAAGCCTGAGTTAGACAAGTGTATCCGTAACGTATTTGCCGTTGTCAACTACATTGGGCGAATAACGGAATTGGATGCGTTAATCGCTGACTTCAATCAATACTTGGCTTTTGACAAATGGTCAGTTGTTCGTGACAATGACACCATAACCTTCAAGCGGATCGACAAGGTTATAGTTGATAGCGGCAAGAGTGTGACTGCTGAAATAAAAAAGGACGAGTTCCTCAGGATGTTTTTTAATGCCAACGTGGATTTGTTAGGGCTTGATTCTAATGTCAGCGAGGTAATAAAGCTGCGGCTGAAAGAGGTGGAGGCTTGCATTGGTAGCAAGGCACCACTGGCATCAATCTTGTTAATCGGCAGCATTATGGAGGGTGTGTTACTTGGAATGGCAACGACATACCCTCAGCAGTTCAATCAAGCTCCGTCCGCCCCAAAAGACAAAGACACGGGCAAGGTGCGAATTTTTCCCAATTGGACGCTTAACAACTACATTGATGTTGCATTTGAGGTGGGACTTCTGAAGCAGGACGTTAAAAAGTTCAGCCATGTTGTTCGAGATTTTAGAAACTACATTCATCCCTACGAGCAGATGAGTTCACGATTTTTTCCCGACGAGGAGACCGCATTGATTTGCTTTCAGGTGTTAAAAGGCGCAATAAGCCAAATAGGAACATTCCGCAAGAATCAACAAGGATGGCAACCCCAATGAATAACCCTGATAACAAAATGAAATTCGAGACCCCGAACCTGACGACCCCGAACCTGACCGCCGAGAACGTGGCGAAAATAGCTGAAGCCGGACGGCCAATCCGCAAGCCGCAAGCCCCTTCGAGCCGTGTTCCGTGACAGCAGCTTCGCCAGCTCGCCGGAGAAAATCAACGTGTTCGAGATTTTCAAGCTTCTCGCGCCGAATACGAATGTTCGTGTGATGTGATGAGCAATATTGTCAGCGTAAGCAAGGGGAAAATCACTCTTTATGCCATTGGAGACAGCAATGTCTATGTGGATGTGGTTTTTCATGACGAAACCTTTTGGATGACGCAAAAGGCGCTTGCGGAACTTTTCGATACTACGGTTCAGAATGTCGGGCAGCATATTGCCCGCATACTTGAGGACGAAGAATTAACCGCCGAGGCAACTATAAAGAAAATCTTTATAGTTCAAAAAGAGGGTGAACGCGAAGTAAAGCGCAGCCCTGATTTCTATAGTCTTGATATGATTATCGCGGTCGGCTATCGCGTGAATTCTAAAAAGGCCACGCGGTTTCGCCAATGGGCGACTGCAAATTTAAAGGAGTTTATCCAAAAGGGCTATTTGCTCAATATGGAATTACTCAAAAATGGACGACAATTCGGGCGCGACTATTTTGACGAACTTCTTGAAAAAATCCGTGAGATTCGGGCAAGCGAGCGCAGAGCGTATCAAAAAATCGCAGATGTTTTCGAGCAATGCAGCTATGACTATGACAAAAACAGCGAGACTACAAAGGCTTTTTATGCCTTTGTGCAAAACAAACTTCACTTTGCAGTGACAGGGAAAACTGCGGCCGAATTGATTGCCGAGCGGGTCACGCTTGAAAGCCCGACAATGGGGCTTACCACTTGGAAGGACGCTCCTGAGGGCAAAATACTAAAGCGCGACATAGGAGTTGCCAAGAATTATCTGAATGAAAAGGAAATATCGCGGCTTAATCGCCTTGTCACTATGTTTATCGACTATGCTGAGCTTATGGCAGAGGATGGCATACCGATGAGTATGCAGGACTGGCTCACAGCAACGGACAACTTTCTTACAAATAACCGCCGCCGTGTACTGACGGATAAAGGGCAGGTATCTCACGAAGATGCCATGCGCAAAGCGGTTGAGGTGTATGAACAGTTTCGGATACAGCAGGATAAGGATTATATTTCAAATTTCGATAAAGCCATGAGCGAGTATCTGCTCGGGAACAAAAAAGATGGCGATGGAGGTGAGGACAAATGAAACTTAAATTTAAGCGTGTTGCCTCAAAAATAAAGCGCACCGAAAGTGAGAGAAAAGCCTCGAAAAAAGGGTGCGTCTTTATGGCATGGGATTAGAGGGCATTTTCCATCACCCTTTGATAAAGTGTTTTCGGAGTCGTACACTCCTTAACGATGCGGTTTGCTGCTGGGGCTTACCTGTATTGCGGCGCAACACCAACTGGAGCAGACCAGAGCCTACACCTCCATTGCTGAAAAACTCGCCCTCTGGCCTTAGAAAAAGGGAGAGCTTCCCCCTTTGTTTTTCAAAAAAACTCTTTCTTCCGGAGAGAGTTCATGGCATTCTGGCGATAGTTGGAAGGATTGTTCGGGAAAGGAGAATCAAAAATGAAGATGAAGAAGAGAAAGATCGTTTTATACGGACTGGCGGCATTGGTCGCGCTGGGATTGTTTGCCATGCTCTCCCTGAAGACTTGGGCATCCTACAGACTGAAGCAGGCGAACTGGCAGCACTCGCAGCAAATGCGGGCGAACACTCCGCCTGAGGGGAAAAACCTTCTGGAGACTCCTCTCTGGCTGGATTTCCTCAAAGAATCGGTCACCCGAATCGAGACGCCGGGCACTGAAGAAGAGATTGCCGCCGGCTGGCCGGAGCGCACCAACGCGCTCTCCCGCTGGAACCGGGAGCAGACTGCGAAAAGAGTCGAGTATGATCGGATCAGACCAGTGTTGGATAAAAATATGGAGCTGCGGCCGGGAAACCTTGACTCCACCGAAAGGGAAGCGCTCCCCACCTTTGAAGCTCTCCAGAAAGGACCGGAGAGAGCAGGCGCCCAGCCTCTGGCTCCGGAGCTAAGCTCGATCATCCAGAAGTACGAGGCCCGGGCAGAGCTTTCGGACGAAGAGAAAGTCCTCACGGTTCTCCTTGAATACTTCCAGAGCGGAGACCCCGCTACTGAAGCAGAGATAAAAAAGAGTCTGGCGGAGAGCAGCTATTTCGGAAACTACGTGGAGGTGTATGCGGTGTATGTAAAGCAGGGTCTGCCCGAAGAAGTTTTCCTGCTGAATCCTCTCAGACATTTGGCTCCTTTGAAAGCATTGGGGCAGCACTATGGACAGATGGCTCGGTGGCATGCTTACCTGGGGCAAAGAGAAGAGGCGCTTGAGGAATTGCAACCCCTGCTGGAGCTGGCCGGCCTCGAAGGCTATAACTCGACCCTGATAGAGGGTCTGGTCAGAAACGCCCTTCGCATAACGACCGCGGTCACGGTCCATACGCTGATTCTGGAAGGTGCTTTCACTCAGGAGGATTTGCTCTCCATCCAGACGAGGTTCTCCCAGATGAACATCATGGAAGATTTGCGGCAAACACTTGAAGGAGAGGAAGCCTTTTGTGAAAAAATGTTTCGTCTTTACTTTGATCCATCTTTAAAGAAAGGCTTCTGGGAGCGATTTGCTACAAGGTTTGTCGGTTTTTCCGGATATATGGACCTCAATAAGGCCGCTATTTTTGAGGCGATGAGAGGCTTGCGGGCTGCCATCGACACGGAGGGTCAAACTCTGGATGAGGCGGCCTGGGAGAAAGCGGTGGATTTGCCGAAGAGTTTTTTCAATATCCTGGCCAGACAGATGATTCCGGCTATCGAGAAAACTTCGAATAAGTTCCTTCAGATTCAATCCCACCGGGATGCCGTGATTCTTGGCTGCGCTCTGGAGCGCTATTGGCTCAGTGAAGGGGCTTACCCTGAGGAGCTTGCGGCACTCATCCCGGATTACCTGGAAGCGATGCCGCCGGCCTCTCTGAGCCAGGGAAGCCTCTCCTATAAACCCGTGGAGGGAGGAGGCTACGAACTGACCCTGAACAAATTGCCCGAGCTGCCCCCGAAGGATAGAATGGAAACGACCTGGATACGTTAGGCGTTCACAGAGGATAAATGGCGCGGCTTACTTGAGGCTTATTTGAATAAAAGGCAGCGATATGACAATGACAAGAAAAAAGAAGATAGCCGTAATTGTGTTCCTGGCTCTTCTGGGGATCGTTTTTGTACCCCTGCTCTTCCTGAAGGCATGGGCAGCCTACAAGCTGGGAGAGGTGAATGCGCAGCAAACGGCTCAGGGGACGTTGATACCGCGGGCGAACACACCGCCCGAAGGAAAGAACCTTTATGAGCATCCTCTCTGGTTGGATGATCTCAAAGAAAACACTGCCCGAAGAAAAAAATTGAGCGAATTGAGCGGTGAAGAATACACTGCCGCAGCGCTGCAGCCCGACACAAACGCGCTCTCCCGCTGGTGCAACGAGCTGCGCACAAAATATTTCCAGTATGATCGGTTCAAATCGATGGTGGATAAAGAAGTGGTGCCGCAGCCGGGAAATCCTGATTCCACCCGGAGGGAATTGCTCCCCACCTTTGAATCCCTTCGCAAGGGGATTGACAGGAGACATGACGTGCCTGTGCCCCCGGGGTTGCGTCCGATGGTCGAGAAGTATCTGGAACGGGAAGATATTTCGGACGAAGAGAAAGTCATCGCAGTTTTCACGGAATACTTCCGGAGCGAAGATCCCGCTACAGAAGAAGAGGTCAAAAAGAGTCTCGCCGAGAGCAGCTATTTCGGAGTTAACGAAGAGATTTACACAAAGCTGGGCCTCTCGGAAGCAGACGTTTTACTTTACCCTGTCAGCCCTTCACCTTCTTTGAAAACATTGGCCCAGCACTTCGGACATACGTCTCGGTGGCACGCCTATTCGGGGCAAAGAGAAAAGACGCTTGAGGAGTTGAAACCTCTGCTGGATATGGCCGGCCTCGAAGGCTGCAACTCGATTTCGACGGAGGGTTGGGACAGAATTGTCACTCGCGCAATGGCCGCAAACACGGTCCATGCGATAATTCTGGAAGATGTTTTAAATGAAGAGGATTTGCTCTCCATCCAGACGAGGTTCTCCCGGATGAACATGATGGAAGATTTGCGGCTGGAACTTGAAAACGAGGAAGTTTATGGCGGAAAAGAGCTCGATGTTATGTTTGATCCATCATTCACGAGAAATATCTTGCAGTGGTCTTTCTTCGGGCTGGTCCGTTTTTCCGGATATATAGACCTCAGTGAGGCTATTATTTCTCAGGCGATGAGAGGTTTCCGGGCTGCTATTGATACGGAAGGTCAGACTCTTGATTATGCCGCTTGGAAGAGGGTAGAGGATTTACCCAGAAGCATGTCCCATATCCTGGCCAGGCAGACGATCCCGGCGGTCGGAAAATCTTCGAATAAATACCTTCTGATTCAGTCTCAACGGGATGCCGTAATTCTCGGCTGCGCTTTGGAGCGCTATCGCCTGAAAGAGGGTTCCTTCCCGGAGAAGCTCGAAGCGCTTATCCCGGAGTACCTGCCGCAGATGCCGCCGGGTTCTCTGAGCCAGGGAAGCCTCTCCTACACCCGCACAGAGAAGGGTTACGAGCTGATCTCGAACAAATTGCCCGAGCTGCCCCCGAAGGATAGAATGGAGACGGTCTGGAGACGTTAGGCGTTCACAGAGGATTCAAGAAATCGGCTCGCTGGAGGCCGAAGACGGAGGAGGGTTGGAGTCCGGCATTCTTACTCCTTGGAAGTGCCTTTGCGGGCAAGGGCGTTATTCATGATATCAATGACAGTCTTCCTTGGCAGCCTGAATTCACCGTTACTGCCAATGGAAGAGCCTCTTCCAAAGACGATGTTTTCCGAGTCAATATGGATACCTTCTTTGACGGATCCTTGCATTCGGAACGCTTCAGTCACTCTTTCTGGAGTTACTCTGGTATTGATCAACTTCTTTCCCATAAATCCACCTGCTAAAACTAGTCCGGCTTTGGCGCAAAGACAAGGGTTATCCTATCACCAATAGAGGCAATTATAGATTCGCTTGAGGTCTTTGAACTCTTTGTCGTTCTCTGCTATATTGAAAGGTGGAAAATGGGAAACCATTTCGGAAGTCTGCACGCTCTCTGGTGCTCCTTATGGGGCTTCTGGTGGTTGCCATTGGAGGGGTGCTTATGATGCAAGGATCGACAAGAGACCAATCCCCGTATGGGGCTTTATCCGCCGAAGAAAGGCGGGTGATCGAGCAAAAGGGAACCGAGCCCGCTTTTTCAGGGAAATATGACCAGCACTTTGAGCTGGGGCTCTATGCCTGCCGGAATTGCGGGGCGCCGCTCTATACGTCGGATGATAAGTTTCGCTCCGGCTGCGGCTGGCCCGCTTTCGATGCTGAAATCCCGGGAGCGCTCCGGCGGCAGACCGATGCCGATGGCCGGCGCGTCGAGATTCTCTGCGCGCATTGCCAGGCGCATCTGGGCCACGTTTTCACGGGGGAGAAATTCACCGCGCTCAATACTCGCCACTGCGTCAACTCGGTCTCGCTGGTCTTTGAGCCGCAAAGGACGGGGCGGATTCGCCGCGCGGTCTTTGCGGGCGGTTGCTTCTGGGGGGTGGAGGAGCTCTTGCGGCGTCAGCCGGGGGTGCTCACCGTGGTGAGCGGCTATACGGGCGGTTCCGTGGAGGCGCCGAGTTATGAAGAGGTTTGCGGCGGCCGGAGCGGTCATGCGGAGGCGGTTCAGGTGTTTTACGATCCCCGCAAGACCGATTTTGAGACGCTCTGCAAGTACTTCCTCGAAATTCATAACCCGACCCAGGCCGACGGGCAGGGTCCGGATCTGGGCCCACAATACCGTTCCGCGATATTCTACCTGGAGCCGGAGCAGAAAAAGAAGGCCGATAAGTTGCTGGAAGTGCTTATCAGTAAGGGATATGAAGTGGTGACTGAAGTGAGCGCCTTCAAACGTTTCTGGAATGCGGAAGAACGCCATCAGGATTATTACCGGAAGACAGGGAAGGCCCCTTACTGCCATAGCTACCAGAAACGATTTTAAATGAATAAAATTTCCCGGGAAAACGTCTCTATAGGGGTGAAGAGGCTCGACAAAGGGGATTTTTTTGTGTAGACTGCTTCACAAGTGTCTTTAGAACTTGGAAAAAACTTATACCAATATGAAGAGAAGAGATTTTATTAAGGTTGCCGCGATCGGCACAGCCGCCGCAGCCGCCCGATGGGATAACGCCCTCTTTGCTCAGTCCGAAGAGAAGAAGAGCACCGAGAACTCGGAGAAACCGCTGGATATTGTCGCCGTTCATGGAGGGACCGCCGCGGAGATGTTCGAGAAAGGCATCGCCGAGATGGGCGGCATCGGCCGCTTCGTCAAAAAAGGGCAGACCGTTGTCCTCAAACCGAATATCGGCTGGGACCGTACCCCCGAGTATGGCGCCAATACGGACCCCGAACTGATGGGGCTGGTGACCAAACGTTGCCTGGAAGCAGGCGCCAAGGAGGTCCTCTGCTTTGACAATACCTGCGGCCACGACTGGGAAAACCGCTACAAGGTGAGCGGTATCAAGGATGCCGTCGAGGAGAACGGCGGCAAGATGATCCCGGGCCAGACCGAGTCACTCTTTGAGGAGCAGGAGATACCCAAGGGGGTCAAGCTCAAGAAGGCAAAGGTTCACCGGCTGGTGACCAGTGCGGACGTATTCATCAATATGCCGATTTTGAAGCATCACAGCGGCACCAAGATCACGGCCGCCCTCAAGAACGCGATGGGCTGCATCTGGGACCGCGGCTTTTGGCATTCCAACGACCTGCCGCAGTGCATTGCCGATTTCGGGACCTTCTGGAAAGTACAGTTGACGATCCTTGATGCCTACCGCGTCATGCTCGAGAACGGGCCGCGCGGCTCGGACCCCAAGCGCGCACCTGTCGCCAAGTACCAGATTCTCTCCACCGACATGGTGGCGGCGGACGTGGCCGGAACCCAGATTTTTGCGCAGATCGCCCGCCAGCATAACATGGGCCGCCCCTACACGCTTGAAGAGATCACCTACCTGGCTCTGGCCGAGAAGCACGGAGTCGGCACGATGGACCTCTCCAAGCTCAATATGAAGCGGGTTGCCATGGCCTGAGCCGAGGGTGGAGTTCCTTTAACCTAACTTGCGAAAGCGACCTCTCCCGCTCTACGGATGCGGGGGGGCGCTTTTGTTTTATTGGATAAGATGAGATTTACTCCTCGAGGGATGCGCTGGGCGCGAATCGTTTTTTCGCTCGTTTTCTTCACTCTGCTGAGCGCGCAGTTTCTGGATATCTTCCACCGCCTGCCCGATAGCTGGTACCGATACCACCCGGCCCAGACGCAGATCATCCCTTCGCTCCTGAACCTCCTGGGTGGCGGCGGCGTTCTGGCCGGTGCCGCCTTTATCACTTTTACGGTGACGACGCTCGTTTTTGGGCGTGTCTACTGTTCCTTTTTTTGTCCGCTGGGAATCGGGATGGATATCGTCCGCTGGTTCGCGAAGTTCCCCGGCAAGAATCGTTTTCTCAAGAAGAGCGCCCTGGGGCGGTTTTGCGCGCGTGCGCTGAGGCTTCGCTGGGCGCCCGCCTGGAAAGCGCTCCGGATTGGAGCGGTCGGGCTGGCGGCGCTGCTGATTCTCTTTGGGTTGACTTCGCTTCTCGGCTTCCTGGAGCCGTACTCGCTTTTTGGGAAGGTTTTTGGGCTCATCGTTTTCCCCGGGCTTTCGTTGGCCAATAACGGAGTGAGCGACTACATGATCAGCCGCGGCGTTTACACGGTGGCGGCGGTCAATGGCGATGTGCGGGTTTCGATGGCGGCTTTTGGTCTGGCGCTTCTGATACTGGCTGGCGTTTCGGCGCTCTCTATCTGGCGGGGCAGGATTTATTGTAACACGCTCTGTCCGGTCGGCGGGTTCCTCGGCTGGCTGGCGCGCTTTTCGCTTCTGCGTCTGGAGCTCGTCCCTGAAAACTGTACCCGCTGCGGGCTCTGTGAGCGTGAGTGCAAGGCTCAGTGCATTGAAACCAAAAGCCGGGCTCTCGATTTCTCCCGTTGCGTGCTCTGTTTTGATTGCGTGGCCACCTGTCCGCGCGATGGAGTGCAGGCTGTTTTCCACTCCCCTTTTGGGCTGGCAGAAAAGAAGAAGCCCCGGAAGGCCGGAGCTTCCGCAGCGCCTCTGAGCTCTCTGCCCGCGGCTGCGGGGATGAACCGCCGGCAGTTTGTGCGGAGCGTGCCTGCCGTCGCGGCTCTCTTTTGCAGCGCGGCCAAACTGAAGGAGGGACAGTCGTTGTCGGCACCGCCGGACCCGGGCGGACCTTACGAAATTTTGCCCGATGCCACCCCGTACTGGCTCCGCGGGGAGCGTGCCGATAAGCGGCTGACCGTGCCGCCGGGAGGCGTGAGCATCAAAAACTTTTTCTATAAATGCACCGGTTGCCAGATTTGTGTGGCCAGTTGCCCCTCGCAGATACTAAAACCGAGCCTGACCGAGTGGGGCCTGGCCGGCATCATGCAGCCCTACATGGATTTCACCAAAGGGTACTGCGTCCATGAATGCACGGTTTGCACCCAGGTCTGCCCGAGCGACGCACTGCGCAGCCTCAGCGTGGAGGAGAAAAAGGTGGAAAAGCTTGGCACCGCCATCTTCCGCGAAGACCTCTGCATCGTCAAAACCGATGAGACCGACTGCTCGGCCTGCGGAGAGCATTGCCCCGTGACGGCCATCGAGATGCTCCCCTACAATCTGGATAAGCATCTCTACATTCCGCATGTTCATGAGGAGGTTTGCATCGGCTGCGGCGCTTGCGAATATGTTTGCCCCGTGCTTCCGCACAAGGCGCTGGTCGTGCAGGGGGCCAACACCATTCAGAAAGCCAAGCTCTTTGATGAGAGCATGCGGCTTCACAAGGTGCAGGAGCCGCCCGAGAGCTCGGAGCCCGTGCCGGAACTGGACACGGAAAACCCATTCCCCTTCTAGGAGAAGGCATACGGTTTCCAGGAGAAAATAGAAATGTTGAAGGCGGCCTAGCGGCCGCCTTCGGTGTATTTTTAACTGAGTCTATGTATGGCGAATCAAAAGGTATTAAAACCCGTCAGCATTCCAGCCAGCGCGAGGACCCCTTGGAGCCCATCCCTGCTGCGGTGCTTCTGCGTCCCAGCCACGCTGGGGACCTCTATTGAAGGCCTGAGCCTGCAGACCACGGGGGGCGGACATTCCCTGTCTGGGGCCGCCCATCATCGGACCCTTGGGACCTTGAGCGCCCCTGGGACCCTGCGCAAAGCCGGGACCTTTGGGAGCCCAACCCTGCTGGGGACCTCTATTGAAGGCCTGAGCCTGAGGGCCGCGGGGGCCGGACATTCCCTGTCTGGGGCCGCCCATCATCGGACCTTTGGGACCTTGAGCGCCCCTGGGACCCTGCGCAAAGCCGGGACCTCTGGCCGCCCATCCCTGTTGCGGACCTCTATTGAAGGCCTGAGCCTGCGGGCCGCGAGGGCCGGACATACCGTGTCTTTGGCCGCCCATCATCGGGCCGCCTGCCCCACCGCGGAAACCTCTCATCTGGGGGCCTGTGTTTTGAGAGTTCATCATCGGGCAATTGGCCGGTCTCTCAAAGCCCATCGGGCATGGTGTGTGTGTGTTTTGCGTCTCGGTCTGCGCCTCTTGTGCCTGCGCTCCAAACGTTGCCCAGGTACTTGCGGCGACAATCACCGAAATTATAAGTGCCAGTTTTTTCATAATATTAACTTTCATTCTTCCTAGTGTCACAATGCTCTTTTATGCAGGTGCTGCTGCATGATGAGCACGTTGAGGTAAAAACCGGCCCTCCCCAAAAGTTGCGAAACTATTTTGGAACTCCCCTCTTCGGTTCCTTTACCAGACGTAAGTTCCGACGGCGCCCGGCGGCAGCCTGAGAGTGGCGAACGCGCCGTTGTACTGCACCTTGGCCGACTGTACCGACCAACTGGTATTGGCGATGATGAGGACGATCTTCCCCTCCGGCGTCTTGAAGGCGACGTTGGGCAGGACGTTGCTGTGGGCGATGACCGTGGCGCGCTTGACTTCGCGGCGCTCCTCGTCGCTGGTCAGGTTGACGCTGCTATCCCAAGGGGCCGTGGAGGCGATGCGGATTGAGCCCGGCGGCACGAACTTGGAGGCGTGGGCGATCACGTAATAAGCCAGATTGCGGGTGACCTCTTCGCCGTCGATGGTGAGCGCACCCTGACAGATGGTGCAGCCGCCGTTGTCGGTGTGCGGCTTGTTCTCGGGGTCGGCGGCCAGGTTCCAGAGCAGGACGTTATTGCTCCAGTGGCGGCAGCAACCGATGATGAGACGGTTGACCTGTTCGGCGATGGCGATGCTCCGGCTGCCGGGCCGCTCGATGACCATCTGCTCGGTGAAATAAAGGTTCTTATCGGGACGCGCCTGATGCATGAGGCTCATCACGCTGATATCGCCGCCATAGTGGTGGAAGCCGCTTCCATCCACGTACTGCGCCGCGTCGGGGTCGCTCAGGATGTTGAGCGCGTAATCGGGGCGGTCGCAGTTGTGGTCAAAGAGAACCACCCTGGTGGTGAGGCCGCGCTCCCTGAGGAGGGGGCCCAGATGGTTTTTGAGGAAGTCGAGCTGCTCGGTATCGCGCATCACGAGGCTGGGGGTGTTGTTGGAGTTGAGCGGTTCGTTCTGGATCGTGATGGCGTCAATCGTGATCCCCTCCTCTTTCATCGCCTCGATGTATTTGGCGAAGTAGAGGGCGTAGACGCCGTAGCACTCCTTCTTGAGCGAGCCGCCGCGCACCTTGCCGTTGGTCTTCATCCAGGTGGGGGCTGACCACGGAGAGCTCATGATTTTGATATCGGGCTGGATGGCGAGAATCTCTTTGAGGACCGGGATGACATCGTCGCAGTCGTGACCCAGGCTGAATTTTTCCAGTTCAAAATCGGTCTCCCCTTCCGGCAGGTCGTTGTAGGAGTAGACGAAGCTGTTGAGGTCCGAGGCACCGAGACTCAGGCGGATGTAGTTGAAGTTGACCGTCCCTTCGCCGGTGCCGAAGCACTCCTGCAAGATTTTGGCGCGCGCTTCAGGGCTCATCGCGTTCAGATGCTGAGCGCTGCCGCCGGTCAGGGCAAAGCCGAAGCCGTCCATGGTCTGGAAACTCTGGCGCTCGTCGATGATGATTGGCCAGCCGCTGCCGCTATTGCGTCCGAAGTAGATTGGCCGTGCCTGTTTGGCCAGCAGGCCGGAGCGGTCGGCGAAGGTCACCCAGGCATCCATGGAGCGGGGTTGACGGGCGGCCGCCGGCTCCTGGGCCCAAAGCGTGAGAGCGGCCCCGAGCATCGAGAGGCAAAGGGCCAGCTTTTGCAAAGTGGTTTTGAGGTTCAGTTTCATCCTGTTCTCCTTAGAATCGTTCATGCGCAAAGAGTGCCCCCAAGCGCTCCATTTGTCAAGCTGCCAGCGTCCTGCATCACAGGGAGCGCCTCAAAAATCAGAGGAGAGTGGTGAGGCCCTCCGAGAGGTTACGAGCGGCGAGGCGAGAGTTTTTTCCGAGGCGAATCAGGGCCGAAATCTTGGAGGGGCGGCGCAAGATATCCAGTGCCAGAGCCGGCAGAGAAATTTTACCATCTTCCTTGGTGAGTGCTCCGAAATCGAGCGGCAAATCTTCGTCCGCCGCATCGGAAATGACCCGCAGGGTCGCGCACGGGATGCCGAGAGGGTCGCAGAACTCGTGGTAGAGGGCCGACTCCATCTCCACGGCGCGGCAACCGCTTTCTCTGAAAAGACGCCCCTTCTCTTCAGCCTTGAGGATGACCCGCTCCGAAGAGAGGAAGCGCCCCTCTTCAAACGGTAGTGGCGGGCAGAATCGGTTGCCCTGGCAGAGCAGCTCCCCGACCGAGAGGACGGGGTCCAGAGCACCGGCAAAACCGCAGCTCAGGACGCAGCCGGGCCGCTCCCCTTGCACCCCAGCCGCCTCCCATGTGGCACGGGCGCTCCGGGCTCCCATGCCGCTTATGAAGAGCCGCAGCGTGGAGCCTTCCCGCCGGAAGCGGTGTCCCTTGCCGGCGGTGGGCTCGGGCCGCCAGCCAAGAGAGGGCAGTGACTTGAGAAAGGGCTGCGCCTCTTCTTTGACCGCAAAGAAGAGCCAGAAGGGCGGCAATAGCGATGGAGGAGTCCCCGTCATTTGACGACTCCAAGGTAACCCCCAATGGCTAAGGAAGCAAGAGCGTTTTGGCCGGGTGTGCGCAGCTTGATTTTTTACGAAAAGATGCTATATTGAAACTGGCTGAAAAATGAAAAGTTTTTCAGGGGTAGGACTGCGGATGTCCCATGCAATATGCGAAAATGTATGCGCTTTTGTGATGAAAGGCAAGTTATGGAAAGAGAGCAGTTTTTATTTAAATTTCAGCCGGGCACTGTTAGACGGCCGTACCCCGTCGTGAGTCGCCGCCAGGGTCAGTGGTGGTTTGAGCAGATTCAAAAAGCCATTGAAGAGGCCTGCGACCCCAGTGCCCGGCAGCGGAGGCACGTGCAACCTCAGTTGCCGCTCAAGATGGGCCAGAACCGATAAGGGAGCGCCGAGCCGCCAGCCGAGAAGGTTAGAGGGTTGCGCCTTCCAGAAGTGAGGGTGAAGGCGTGGCGTTTACGCCTTGCCGTAGCTCATCAGGGTGATGCCGATTTTTTTAGCGAAGTCGCAAACTTGCGGCTGGTCCAGCAGCAACGTTTTGGAGGCTTCAAAAACAATCGCGTTCACTCCCCTGCCCTTGCAGATTTCCAGCGTCCGCATCCCGACGCATGGGATATCAAAGCGCATATCGTGGTTGTGCCGCGCCACCTTGATCACGACCGCTCCCTTGCCGCCGGAGAGCTCGGCACCGCGAAGAATGCAGGGGTCGGTTCCCTCCCAGCCTTCCACCGCCAGCGTGGTTCCTTCCTTGACAACGACGGTCTGGCCGATTTCAAGTTTGGTGATTACTTTGGCGATCTGGAAGCCATACTCGGCATCGTCGAGAATCTGTTGGGTCGGTTTGGCACCGGCCAGGAAGCCCTCCCCGGGCATGACCGGCGTGAGCCACGGGACGGCTGAGATAAGCGTGACGCCCTCTTTGGCCAATTCATCGCCAACGGCGCCAAAGATCGTATGGGCATTGCGTTCCTTGAGGCGCATCAGGACCATGACGCCGCGGATATCCGGACGCACTTTGAACAGGTTGGAGGGAGCCACCTGCCCCGCCATGACGCAACGCTCCACCCCGCGATCGGTCAGGGCACGGATCATCTTGGTGAGCTGGCCGACCTTGATCCAGACGATCTCATCGACCAGAGCGGCCAGGGCAGGATCGGTCTCCCCTTCAAAGGCGACCGCCACCAGTTGCTCGATGCCCGCCTTGCGTGCCTCTTTGGCCACCACGAAGGGCAAATCTCTGTTGCCTGCCAGAATTCCCAGTTTTTTAATCCTATCCATCGCTCATGCGCATCTGCCAGAGAGTAACATCCCAAAGCGATCTTCCAAATAAAAATCTCCACTCCCGCCTCTTTGTATGTTATTTTGCCGCTGGTTGGAGACGACAAAATGAGCTGTAAAAAAGATGAAAAAGCACTCTGGAAGCGATTCCAGAAGTATTATAGAGAGTACCCCGAGCTGGAGCTGAGTCTGGATATTAGCCGGATGAACTTCCCGGATGATTTTTTCGAGAAGATGGAAGGACCGGTCCAGAAGGCCTTTGACGAGATGGCCCAACTGGAGGCGGGCCAGATAGCCAACCCGGATGAAAACCGAATGGTAGGTCACTACTGGCTCCGCAACCCTGCACTGGCACCGGCCGAAGAGATCACCAAAGCAATCGAGGAGGCTCGGACGCAGATTGAGGAGTTCGTCCAGCAGGTTCACCACGGGGAAATCGAGGGTGAGACGGGACCCTTCAAAAATATCTTACTGATCGGTATTGGCGGCTCGGCGCTGGGGCCGCAGTTCGTCTCGCGCGCCTTGGGCAACCCGGGTCGTGACCCGATGCGCCTCTTCTGCTTCGATAACACCGACCCGGAGACGATGGACGATGTTTTTTGGGAAATCGGCGAAGAGCTCGGCCAGACCCTCTGCGTCGTCATCTCCAAATCCGGCGGTACCAAAGAGACCCGCAACGGAATGCTGGAAGCCAAGTCGGCTTATGAGGCGCGCGGTCTCTGCTTCGAAGACCATGCGGTGGCGGTAACCATGGAGGCGAGCGATCTCTACACGCTGGCTGATGAGAACTTCTGGCTTGAAACCTTCCCGATGTGGGACTGGGTCGGCGGCCGGACCAGCCAGACTTCCGCGGTGGGTCTTCTGGTAGCCGCTCTGCAAGGAATTGATATTGATGATTTTATAGCAGGGGCGGCAGCGTGTGACGCACTGACTCGCCAGGAACGTTCGGATAATCCGGCCATGCTGTTGGCGCTCATGTGGTACTACATAGGCCAGGGCAAGGGGCTCAAAGACATGGTAGTCCTCCCCTACAAAGACCGGCTGGAGCTTTTTTCGCGCTACCTGCAGCAGCTTATCATGGAATCGCTGGGCAAGGCGTTGGACCGTGATGGCAAGGAAGTGAAGCAGGGAATCGCGGTTTACGGAAACAAGGGAAGCACAGATCAACATGCTTTCGTTCAACAGCTTAGAGATGGAATAAACAACTTCTTCGTTACCTTTATCGAGGTGTTGCGCGACCGTCAGACGGCGAGCCTACAGGTGGAGCCGGGGATTTGCTGCGGAGATTACCTGCAGGGCTTCTACCTGGGGACCCGCGAGGCGCTTTACGAGAATGGTCGCGAATCGATCACGCTGACCATCGAGGAGGTGACGCCGTTCAATGTCGGTGTCCTGATAGCGCTTTATGAACGGGCGGTCGGCTTTTACGCTTCGTTGATTCATATCAATGCGTACCATCAGCCGGGAGTGGAGGCCGGTAAGAAGGCTGCCACGGAGGTATTGAAGCTGAAGGCGAAGGTGCAGGCGTATCTGATTGAGAACCGTGTGAGCAGGCCGGAGCCGAAAAGCTCGAAGACGGCGGCTGAGATTGCCGAGGCGATTGGTTGCGCGGGGAAGGTGGAGCTGGTGTTCAAGGTATGCGAGCATCTGGCTTCGAA
>Ga0123334_1001496_pt1 | contig 29116 bp, 21 predicted proteins | sample BiotimSIPDNA_FD_89706 | JGI IMG/M metagenome (GOLD analysis project Ga0123334, IMG submission 89706) | Anaerobic biogas reactor microbial communites from Washington, USA - Biogas_R1 time_0 SIP DNA | ecosystem: Engineered > Bioreactor > Anaerobic > Unclassified | place: Washington, USA...
AACGGAAAGCTGATGTGGAACCAGGCGGACCTGAGGACCCATTGGTACGCACCGGAGGGATTCGGTCGTCCCAAAACGGTTCAGGGATCGATTGCCTGCATGAGGCGGGAATTGGCGCGTAACCTCGCCGAGGGAAATGCCATCCAATGGTACGACTTCTCGATAGGCTGGACCATGGGCGACAAGCGGTTGATGGACGAGGTCGCAAGGCAGAAAAACATTCTGTCCACGGAGCGGTACAAGGTGAAGGATTGGCCTGAGAAGGACTACTTGCTGGTGGTTGTGGACGAACTGGCGATGGGATGCTGGGATGTGTCCAATCCTCCATACGAGCTGCAATTGATCTACGAACAACGCAAGTACCTGGCAGAATCGGGAGTGCCATGGCGAGCAGTCCTGATGTCAGACTTGCTCAAGCACAAGGAACTGCTCAAGCATCAGGCAATACTCTTCCTCAATCCATTTAAGCTGACGTCTGAACAAGTGGACTTCCTGAAGAAAAACGTGCTTTGCAAGGGACGAATGGTCGGGTTTATGGGGCCGGTGGGAATCTTCCAGGAAACGGGGCTTTCGACATCAGTTGCGGAGGATCTTTTGGGATGCGGCATCGAGTTCCATCGCGATCCGATCAATCTTCGCGGGGCGTCCTTCCCGCCGTGGAGCGGAAACAAGGAACTATGGTGGGGCACGACAGCGAAGAAGACCTTCACGGAGATCTTCCTGCCGAAGTCCCTTGCTGACGCCGAGGTGGTTTGCCGCCTGATCGACGATCCGGAGGACACGTCGAAGGGACGTATTGCCGCATTTGTCAAGGATCGCGGCGATTGGACGCTGTTCTGGAGCGCGGTCCCAGGCTTGCGCGCTCCGTTGTTGCGTGAGTTTGCCCGCCGAAGCGGCGTGCCCGTTGTGTCTTCGAGCGACGATCCGCTGTTCGCGGGTCGCGGCTTCGTCGGCATCCATGCGGCGTCCAACGGCGAGAAGCGAATAGTCATGCCGCGTGCCGGAAAAGTCCGTGAACTGATCAGCGGAAAACAATGGAAAGGCAAGACCAAGGAAGTTGCCGTGCCGATGCAAGTGGGCGAAACCTTGATCTTCGTGGCGGAATAAACCAGCACGAAAAAGGCGTCTCTCGAAGCAAGGTCAGGCGCTATGCTTGAAACGTTGAATAAGCTCAAGTTTTTGATTGTGGGAGAGTGCATTGAAGGCGTGGCTGTAGCCTCCAATTCTCACCATCAGGTCGTTGTGACGTTCCGGATGTACCAAGGCATCCTCCAGCACTGCGACATCAACTGCGTTGACCTGCAACTCAATTCCTCCCATTGCGAGGTACCCTCTGATGGCGGCACGGAGACGTTGCCGTCCTTCCCTTGTATCGTACAGCACGGGTTCCAGATAGATGTCCAGGGCTTGTCCACCGTAGAATCTTGCCTGATCAATGGCTGCGGCGGACTGCATGATTCCCGTGATGCCGCGATGGCTTCTGCCTGTCGTTGGCCCTACGTTCTTGGCGAAGGGGTCGCCGTGCCGTCGTCCATCCAGGCTTGCGGGGTAATTGGCTCCGCGTACCACATTGTTGTTGAGGGTGTGGAAGCTGGGCATGTAGATCATTCGTCGACCGCGTCCGCGTTCCTCGATGAGATCCGCGTATTGATTGGCAAGCTGTGCGGCGATCTCGTCGGCTAGCGGGTCTCCATTGCCGAACTTCGGGCAGGCGAGGACTTGCAGGCGGAGTGTTTCGTTGTCTTTCCAATTGTCCTTGGCGGCTTGGACCAATTCGCCCAGGGTGTATTTGCGTTGTTTGAAGACCAATTCGTCAATGGCTGCCAATGCGTCTGAGGCGTTGACCAAGCCGAAGATATCGACGTTGGCGGTGTGGTACTTGGGACCGCCTAGGAGCCGATCCTTGCCTGGCGTTCCTCCGAAGAGCAAAGCCGAGGTGAATGGCGCTCTTCGGGGAAAGTTTTCCGTGTGGTGGTCGTGGGTATCCATCAGGAATTGCAGCGCCTGTCGATCGTAATCCGCCATGGCATCCATGATCTGCCAAATATCGTCATAGTATTTTGGAGGATTGGTTGTGAAGTCGTAGTGTCCGAAGTCGCGTCCGCCGTTGATGGCTGCTTCGAGTGCGGGGAGTGCGGTGTGTACGATTGCCCACATGTCTGAGAATTCTCGTCCTTCGACCATCAGTCCCATGCAGGAATTGACGCACCAGCGTTCGATGTCCTCTGGCGGAGTTCCGCGTTTTTCCAAAGCTCGGCGAGCCGAGTTTTCACCGTAGAATGTAGGTTGTCCCATAGTGAGGAGGCGTGGATCGAGCAGGGAATCCAGGTCTTCATCAGACGTGCCGTCGTGGATGCGAACGGCAAGGAGCGGGGCGGGGAGTTTGTTTTCTGCAATGACCTCGATGCAAAGTCGTGTCAAGTCATTGAACCGGTCTACGCCGTTGGACTTGAGGCCGCCTAGGCTGATGGTCGAGGCTTTGTCGCCATATCGCAGGATTTTAACGAAAGCCTCTTTCAGGAGTTGTTTGCACTTGTCTCGGTCTGTTTCCTTTTGGAATGTTGGCAGCAGGTATTGGTCGATGGATCCCAGGCTCATGGAGTAGTAGCTGTTCCCCTCGGCGATGCCCGTCAGCGAGTTTGCCAAGACGATTACTTGCAAGGCCTCCTGGAAATTGCGTGCGGGGTACTCGGGGACATGACGACAAGCCTCGAATCCCAGTTCGTCCGCATATCGTCCGGCAAAGTCGCATGCCGCCATCAATGCCAGGCGATGGGCTTCCGAAGGCGATTCGTCCGCGATCTGCCGAAGCCCCTTGGTAATGATCGCTTCGTAGTCCAGCGTAGTATGGTTGAGCGAGACGCAGAACATGCTCGGTTCGCTCCAGGACTGGCTGGGAAGTCGTCGGCTTGGAGTCGCTGGTTTCTGCGGTGGCGGGGCTGCGGGTTCAGGCTTTGGATCGAAGCTTGTATCGCCTGGCAGGGCACCATGTTCACCTGCGATCTGGTCGTCTTGGGAGAGTCGATGAATCGGGATTTTCTCAAGGACGTGCTTGAATTTCAAGGCGTCTCGCATGTCAGGATCAGCCACAAGGGGTACATCTGCTGTTTTTAGCAGGAAGCCTACCGCCTTGACATAGTCAAAAAAGGGAAGTGATTGCCAAGAGACCATGGGGAACCCCTGAAGGTGATCGAAATCAATAGAAAATCTACGCGGAAAATATAGCCTTGGTCAAATTTACATTCCTCCATTGCACTGTCAAGAATTTTTGGCGTTGGGAACGAAGGGGCGAAAGATTTTTCGCCCAATAGATAAAGATATTTTGCACCCCTGCCGGCATGGGATCACCAGGGCTTTATCGATTTCGGTGTCGCCTTGATGTTTCTGTTTTGGCGTTTCAATTCTCGCCAGGTACCGGGTGCCTTTGGGGTGGCGGAGGAGCTGTTGTCCGCCTTGTTGTCTAGCTTGGATGTCAGTTCATTCGGGAGTTGCAGGGCGGAGTCAGCGCTCGGTGCATTATCGTACTTTATTGTCGATTGTTGTTGGGTTGGTTCGGAGTATTGTTTTGCTTCCTGCCCGTCGGATTTTTGCGCGGGCGGTGCGTCTTGCGGGATTTGCAGCGTTTTGATTTGTTTTTCGATTTGGCTGATATTGTGTTTGACCGATGGCGTATCTGGCAATAGTTCTTGTGCTTTATTTGCGAGTTCGAGGGCTGTTTTCAGGTTTTCGAGCTTCTCTTGGTTCTCGAGTTGGCTTTTGCTTGTGGCATTTGCCAGCAATTCAGCCCAGTTTGCGAGGAGCTGGGCCCTTTGGGTATCGGTGATATTTGGGTTAGTGGCGAGTGTTTTCTTGATTTCGTTGATTGCGTTCAGTTGCGATTCGATCGGTTGATTGAGCGGGGACGATGTGTTTGCGTAGAAGGTTGTTGCAAGGCAGGTTATGATGGCGAGTTGCTGAATGAGCTTAGGCTTGACGAAGATGGCCAGCACGAGGGCGATTGCGGCGAAGAATGCCAAAATGCCGGAAACTCGGGGCGATTGTTGCTTGGTGTCTAGGATTTGCTGAGGCTGTGCTTCGCCTGCCAATTTCAGGGTTTGCCTCGCGATTGTCTTGGGGGGGAGAGCGGGATTAATCGTTTCCCAAGGTGCTTGAGAGCGTTTTGCGAGGCTGTCCAGCTGCTGCGTCGTTGCGTTTGTCAATGCGATTTCCCCGGTTTCGGGATCCTTCATCCAGAGTTGTCCCAAGGGGATGGGCTTCGGCGATCCGATTCCAAGGCATGCGAATGCGGTCGGCATGCTTCGTTTGGACCAAAGCGGGAGTGTGTCCGGAGTTGCCTGGAGTTCGCCGTCGGTCAGGAGGAATAGCACGGATTTTCCGTGTTTAAGGTCATTGGCGATCGATTGTGCCAATTGGATTGCCGCGATTGGATTTGATCCTGGGCTGTCTTCGTTTGACTGTTGAAGTTGCTCAAGCGCTTCGAAGAAGGAGGTTTTGTCCTGGGATGGCGGGAAATCCAGCATCGTGGAGCCGGCGAAGGAGATGATCGCAAGATTGGTGCGTTCCAAAGAATCGGCGATGCCATGCGCCAGATGCTTGGCGTGGTGAAGGCGAGATTTCCCGTCGTGGTCGGCAAGCATGCTTCTTGATGTGTCGATCGCGAAAAATACCGTCGTCGCCTGGTTGAATTGCCCGGTTTGAGATGACTGCTTGGGGAACAGGGCAATGGCGGCGATGAGGGCTGCCAAGGCGAAGATGACCAAAACGAGGTCGGGCATCACCTTGGGCGAATCGGGAAAAAACAGGCGCCTCCGCCTTGCGATGTACAGGCAAAGCGGAAGCGCAATCAGTGAAATGAGAATTGCACAGAATAGAATCATAACGACTCCTTTGCGCCGGGGCGCAAACTGTCGTCAATCCACGTCGGATACCTTGGTTTGCTGATCTCTGAAGAGGGTTCCCTTGCTGTATTCGGGAGGCGTATCCCAATCCACGTTCCATGGTGGTCTGCGACGGAATTTTTCCTTGAAGGAGTTTTCGAGCACGCCTCTTTTTTCCAGTGAGATCATGCATGCCCTGGTGCATCCTCTTGCGCCGCAGACTGCCTGTCCCGTGTTGTAGAGGTTTCGTGGTTTTCTGTAGAATGGGGACCATGAGCCTGGCTTTGAGTTTGTTCGCTCCGGCATATAGGGCTTGTCTTGTGGTTCGTCGGTCAGCACTGCGCCTCTGAATGTGATATCGCATTTTGCAGTGTCGATATTTGCCCATTCGACTTCGTGTCCTGCCAAGTTGATCTTGATCGTATTGTTTACGTCAAAGCATTGTCCCGGGCAGTTGCGGATGCATTCTCCGCATCTGTTGCAGAGTTTGGGGCCATCATAGATTGGATCTGGTTCGAGTTTCAGGTCTGTGAGCACGATTCCGATTCTGTTTCGCGGTCCGAATTGTGGCGAGAGGAACATTTTCGAGAATCCGATTTCGCCAAGTCCGCATAGGAATGCCGCGATTCTGAGCTGGATCATGATATCCGGCGTTGCCTGTCCCGGGCGTACTGGCCTGGAGTAGTTTCTTGGCGTGAACCCATCGGCATCAATGCCTCTCCAGTCGGATTGGTGTCCCATCGGGATGGCTTCGTAGCCTTGGTCTTCGATGGTTTTCGACAGGTTGATGACGGTCATCGGCATGTAGAGGTAGGTGATGCCGCCGTATCCCATCGAGGAATAGTTGCTGAAGTAGGTTCCTTCCTCGAGTCCCCTTAGGGATCCGCGTTCCACCCTGAACAGCATTCCGACGATCGACTTGCATTCGGGCATGATCTGCTTCGGATCCATTTGGAGTGGTGCTGTGTTCCAGCGGTCGATCGATCCGATTCCGACGGCATCGGCGCCGAATTCCATGGCTTTTCGCTTGACGTAGTCTGCGGCCTTGACGGGATCGGACAGGTCGACCTCATTGAAATTCCTGCTGTAAATAGCCATTGGTGCCTCCTACTTGATTAGGTTTTCGCGATCTTTCTTGTACTGGGAATCCTTGATGACGTTGTGTCCCTTGTCCATCAGCTCTTGTTTGCCTTGCTCGACCTTTTGGATTCCCTGCTGGAGCTTGCTGTCAACCTTGGACTTGTTGTTCTTGTAGTACCAGTATGCTGCTCCGAGGACAGCAAGGAGGATCAGGAGTTGGATGAGCCTGATGATAAAGCGCTTGAAATTCGCGGCTCCCTTGCGTTTCTGGACGTCTTCGACCATTGCGCCTGTACGGACTGCATTGTCCCTGCAAAGCGTGGAGCAGTATGAGATTCCCTCGTGCTTTACAATGCATGCCTGGCAGATTGGCTTGCTGCAGGTTGCGCAACGTGTGACTGCGGGTGTGTTCGGGTGATTCAAGCAGACGCTTCCAGCTGGTGCCTTCGCCATGGTGTACCTCCTAATTGCCGTTAATGCTTCTTGACAATGTCGATGACATCCGCCCATTCAGAGTCTTTATCTTGTGCGATGTAGTTGAGTTTGTCCTCGAATTGTTGCCAAAGCGGTTCATATTCGTACATTTCGTAGCTATGTCCCCAGAAGTAGAAGACGCCGAACTTCTTGGCGTTTTCATACTTTTGGATGAAGTTCGGATCCATGAAGTGGCAGTTGGAGTGGAGCGCCATTGGATCCTCGTAGGCTGTGACATTGTCGGTGTACCTGGTTGTTCTTGCGTATGCGAAGCCGGCTTCATGCAGCAGCTTCATCGTTTCCGGGGTGTATCCGCCGCCTGGCCATGCAAAGCCCAGGCATTCGCGTTGGAAGATATCCTCCAGGTAGTGCCTGGCATCCAGGGCGGACTGGATGAAGACCTGGTCCGGGACATGTCCTGCGCCTTCGTGCTTCCAGTTGTGGGATGCGACTTGGAAGCCGTCAAGCACCTCGACCAACTCGTCAAGGCCGATCTTTCCCGCGCAATATCCGTGGTGTCCCCAAACCTGCTCGCCGACGGTTTTCCAGCGGGACGGCTTGCGTTCGGGAGCCATCAGGCCAGGGTTGAGGTTGAACGTCGCCTTGGCATTGTACTTGCGGCACAGTTCCGCCAGGCGGATGTCGTTGACGACTCCATCATCCCAGCATTGCACGACTTTCATCATGGTTGGTCTAGCTCCTTATTGACGAGTTGGCGGAAATCCTTGACATTATGGAATGTGGTCAGGTTGTTGTCATGTGCGTTCTTGGCGAATTCGTCTCCCGACCTTGAGAGGACGAGGTAGTCGTCACCGAAGATCATTCCCGTTGCGTAGTGCCTTGCGGCATTGGCTTTTGGACCTGTTGCAACGATTGTCGCCAAGTTCCACCTGAATAGGTCCGGCGTGTAGGAGAGCGCGAGTTGCTGGCGTTCAGCGACCATTCCGCCGATGTGCGAGTGCAGCATCCAGTACAGCTTGGTGGCAGGGTCGTACTGGATATGGAATTTGATGTTGGCTCCCGGGATATGGATGAAGAATAGGTTTCCCGTACCCATCTTGTATTGCGAGATTTGGAGCGAGCCGTCCGGGTTTCTGGTTCCCTTGAGGATCGCTCCCATGTCCGTGAATCCCGAGTGGGTTCTCATCAGGAGCGCGACGGACTGGCCCGTTGGATCGTAGAGCGGGTGGCGCGGGTCGTGAATTCTGACGGTTGCGGTTTCCAGGACGCCTGGATCCTTGACAATTGGGATGCCGGATTGCCTTGAGGCTTCCAGCAGGGGATCTGGGTTGAAGGGTTCCGAGAACGTCCAGCTTTCCGGCTTGGTCAAGTCGTCGTCGACGCTCGCGGACATCAGGACAGGTGCGACTCCTGGCCAGGGATGCCCGTCGCTGATCCACTTTTCATAGACTAGTGTAATCCGTCCGTCGTGAATGTCAACATTGGCGCAGGATTGGTGCCATCTTGGTTGGTTGACCAGGACGCTGGGTTCGGACCATGTGATTCCGTTGTCCAGCGATTTCGTCGCCAGCAAGATTCCGGAATGCGCGACCATGTAGAGTGCGTTTCCCGCCTTGAAGAGGATTTCGTGCATCATCGGCAGACGTGCTGGGGTTTCGGTCCATGTTTCGCCCTTGTCATCGGAGACAAGCACTCTGACTTGGTTTCCTGTTCGGTAGTCTCCAAGGGTCGATCGTGGTCCAGTCAGCTTGTCCGTGCCTGGTCCTCCCAGGTCGACCGCTGCGACGAGTCGTCCGTCAAATCCTTCGATCAGTGCGGGCGTATAGAGGTAGATCCCCTTTGGGTCCGGGGAGGCGTAGATGATTTTTTCGTTTGTATTGTTCATCGTTCTGCGAGGTTTGTAAGGAAAGCTTTCGTTCTTGCCAGGGTTGGGTTACAGATGACTTGGTCTGGAAGTCCTTGTTCGACGATCACTCCCTCGGCCATGAAAATGATTCTGTCCGCCACGTTTCGCGCGAATTCGATTTCGTGCGTGACGATCACCATCGTCATGTTTTCGGCGGCGAGGTTTCTGATTACCTTGAGGATTTCGCCTGTGAGTTCCGGGTCTAGCGCGGAGGTCGGTTCGTCGAAGAACAGTATTTTCGGGTTATTGATCAGCGCCCTTGCTATGGAGACTCGTTGTTGCTGTCCGCCGGAGAGTTGGAATGGGTAGGCGTCTTCCTTGTCTTCGAGTCCCATTTTGGCGAGGAGCGCCCTTGCTTCCTTGATGACCTCGTCCTTGTTTCTCTTTTGCACGCAGATTGGCGCGTCGATAATGTTTTTGAGTACGTTGTAATGGGGGAAGAGGTTGAAGTTTTGGAAGACGAGTCCGAAGAGCGCCTTGACCTGCCTGAGCTTGTTTTGCGGAAGGTAGACGCTGTTTCCCTGGGCGTCTTCCTCGACGACCTTGATGCCTGCGTAGCTCATCGTGCCGCGGTCCATCGACTCCAGGAGCGTTGCGCATCGGAGCAACGTTGATTTGCCCGATCCGGATGGGCCGATGATTGCGATGACTTCGCCTTCGTTGACCTCGAGGTCGATTCCGTTGAGGACTTCCAGGTCTCCGAAGCGCTTGTGCAGATTGGTGATGCTGAGGACTGCCATCGTGGTCGGACCTATTATTGGTAGTAGTTGAGTTTCTGTTCGATTCGTTCCATCGTGAATGCGACGACGAAATTGAAGACGTAGTAGAACACGCCGGCGGCGATAAGGGGCATCATCGAAGCCTGCTGGTTGGCGATTTGCTTGGCGATCGTGAACATTTCAAGCACGGCGATCACCTGCGCCAACGACGTGTCCTTGACCAGTGTGATCACCTCGTTGGTGATGGGAGGCAAAATGCGCTTGATCACCTGTGGCAGGATGATCTTGAAGAAGGTCTGCCCCTTCGTGTATCCCAGAACCGTGGCGGCTTCGTACTGGCCAACGGGAATCGAGGCAATCCCGCCACGGTAAATCTCCGCAAAGTACGCGGCATAGTTCAGCACAAAGGCGATGATTACAGCCAAAAACGCGGGATAATTCTTCAGCGATAAGCCAAACAAGTAGTAGGGGCCAAAGTAGACGATCAGCAGCTGAAGCATCAAAGGAGTGCCGCGCATCACGGAAATGTATAGGCGCATCGCATTCCGCAACAAGCAGTTGCGGCTCATTCTGATTAGCGCCACGAGCAATCCAAGGGGAAAGGCGAACAGCAACGTCAATACGAAAATGTAGATTGACGTGCGCAGGCCGCTTGCCAGTTGCATCAGGGTGCTGAATGTCATAGTCGTGACCAGGTGGTTGGCATGGTTGAACTGCGGCAACGGAACCTAATGGAAGCAAGTCCCGCTGCCGCAGGTGATTACGAGGCGTGGGATTTATTCTCCGTCGAAGATGAAGTCGATTCCGTCTCCGCCATTGGTCTTGTCAGCCTTCCACTTGTCCAGGATCTTCTGGACTGTTCCGTCTTCGACCATGTCGGCGAGGGTGTTCTGGACGACATCGCGGAGCGCGGTGTTTCCGAGTTTGAATCCGACGCCGAAGAGTTCGTCGCAAAGCGGGGTGTCCAGGATGACGTACTTGCCACCGGACTTGTCAACGAATCCCTTTGCCACTGCGGAGTCAAGGCCGATTGCATCGACGGCGCCTGTTTCCAGCATGGTGTAGGCGGTATTGTAGTCTGGGACCTTCTTGTAGTCCTTGAATGCGAAGTCTGCGTTGGCTTCCTTCTGCTCTTTCTGGAAGCCTTCCACGGCGGATGCGCCCGAAGAGCCGTCCTGTGCGACGACGACCTTTCCGTTCAGGTCCGTCAGAGCCTTGATGCCGCTATCCTTCTTGACCAGGATCAACTGCTTGTTCTGCACGTACGGCTTTGTCCAGGTGTACTGGGTTTTGCGTGCTTCTGTGATCGTAAATCCGTTCCAGATGCAGTCGATGGTCCCGGCGTTGAGTTCGGTATCCTTGGCTGCCCAGTCAATGGGTTTCAGCCTGATTTCCCAATCGTTTCGCTTGGCGACTTCGGCGGCGAGATCCAAGTCGAATCCGACAAATTCACCGGATGGCGAACGGAAGCCATAGGGCGGGAAGCTGGCATCAAATCCAACAGTAAAAATCTTTGTGGCAAGAGTGCCGTCCCCTGCGCTGTCAGCGGCTTTTTTGCATCCTGTAATGACAAGTGCGCAGACCATTGCAAGGGAGGCGAGTTTCAACCATTTCATTGTGAGTCTCCGTGTTGATTGTTGATTAGATCACTTTTACCTTTGGTTTTGCAACCACAAAGCAATTAATCTAAGTCAACACGGAGACCTTTTCAACTAGCCACCAGGGTAATATTATTCTGGTTGTTTGGCGTTAGACCTTTGGGAGATGAGTGAAAGCAATGCTCAGTTCCTGGTCGGAGGGGATGAAGTCAGTCATCTTTCCGTCGTTGAATTCCTGGTATGCCACCATGTCGAAGTATCCGGTTCCTGTCAGTCCGAAGACGATGTTTTTCGCTTCTCCGGATTCCTTGCATTTGAGCGCCTCGTCGATGGCGACTTTGATTGCGTGCGAGCTTTCCGGCGCCGGCAGGATTCCTTCGGTTCTGGCGAATTGGATTGCTGCCTCGAAGACCTGTGTTTGGATGACCGAGGTCGCTTCCATCAGCCCATCGTGGTAGAGTTGCGAGAGCGTTGTGCTCATGCCGTGGTATCTCAGCCCTCCGGAATGGCTTGATGACGGGATGAATCCTGCTCCCAGGGTGTACATTTTCGAGAGCGGGCAGACTCGTCCCGTGTCGCAGTAGTCGTAGGCATAGATTCCCCTTGTCAGCGAAGGGCAGGAAGCCGGTTCCACGGCAATCATCCGATAGTCTGCTTCGCCACGGAGTTTTTCTCCCATGAAGGGGGCGATGAGACCTCCCAGGTTTGAGCCACCTCCGGCACATCCGATGATGATATCAGGCTTGATTTTGTATTTGTCCAGGGCTGCCTTGGTTTCCAGTCCGATGATGCTTTGGTGGAGCAGCACTTGGGTGAGCACCGATCCCAAGACGTATCTTGTATTGGGGGTTTTGACGGCGACTTCGACGGCCTCGGAGATGGCGCATCCCAACGAGCCGGTCGTTCCTGGGTGCTCCTTGAGGATTTGCTTTCCTGTCTCTGTCGTAGTCGATGGCGAAGGCGTGACTTGTGCGCCGTACGTCCTCATCACTTCCCTGCGGTATGGCTTTTGCTCGTAGGAGCACTTGACCATATAGACATGGCAATCCAATCCGAAGAACGCTGAAGCCATTGACAGTGCGGTTCCCCACTGTCCAGCCCCAGTTTCCGTCGTGATTCCGGTGAGGCCTTGCTGCTTGGCGTAGTATGCCTGGGCAATTGCGGAGTTGAGCTTGTGGGAGCCCGATGTGTTGTTGCCCTCGAATTTGTAGTAGATCCTTGCGGGAGTGCCGAGTGCCTTTTCCAGGAAGTAAGCCCTGACCAGTGGGGAAGGGCGGTACATCTTATAGAAGTCGAGCACGGGCTGTGGAATTGGAATGTACGGCGTGGTGTCGTCCAGTTCCTGCTTGACCAATTCATCGCAGAAGACCTTCGCGAGTTCATCGAATGTCACGGGTTGGCGGGTTTGAGGATTGAGCAATGGTGCGGGCTTGTTTTTCATGTCTGTGCGGACATTGTACCAGGCCTTCGGCAGCTCTTCTTCGGTGAGGTAGATTTTGTATGGGACTTCGTTGGAGTGGAATGAATGTGGCATGGTTGTGTTCCTTATGAAATAATATTCTGGAAAAATGTTGACAGACGCAAAAAATCCTGGTTGTTCGCGATGGTGTACTCTCCGTCACGACTAACCAGGATTTGCGGGCAAAAGATAAGGCGGATGAAACGCTGTTTCGTTCAATCCGCCCCGACCTTGTAGGAAGCTGTATCTTGCGATGAACTCCTATGCCAACAAGCAGGTCGTGACGGAGCTTCGCCAGGACCAAGATGTTCTGTTGGTGAGATTGTGTTTCATCGCGTAAAATCTAAGGATTGCTGATAAACTAAAAACTTGAACTAATTTAATGCTTTGTTTTGACAATGCAAGCAGAATGTCATAAAAAAACAATGATTTTTTTGCCGGATTGCATTGAAGATAATGGCACATGAACTTATGATAATTGAGTTCCCATCCATCGACATCAAACCCTGGAGAAATCACCATGCTTACCTGGAACAACTCAACTTGCCCGGACGGGCAACTGGCAACGGCGCTCCGGACCCTCGCAGAATACTATCCAATCCGCGAAGCTCTTGACGGCGCAAACTTGACCTTTGTCAAAACACAGGACCAAGACAGCCTGGACGTCGCCCATGACGGAGCAGCCTGGGTTATCCGCTACGGCAGGATCAATGCGGCTCTTCGGGGCTTGGCGTTCGCCATGGCGGGAGCCACGCGCAACGAAACCATGCCTTTCGACACACTTGGCATCCTGCTGGATTGTACGCGAGGGAACGTCGTCACCGTCGAAGCCTTCAAGGAGTGGCTTCGTGTCCTGGCGTTGCTTGGCTACAACATGACCATGATCTACGTCAAGGATGCGTACGAGCTTCCCGGCGAACCGTTCTTCGGGTTCATGCGTGGCGCGTACTCGCAAGATGAAATCCGGCAGATTGACGCCTATGCGAAAAAGCTTGGCATCGAGATGATCGCCTCCATCCAGGCACTGGGTCACGTCGAACCCCTGATGCAGTATCCTGCCTATACAAAGGTCAAGGATACGTCAAGCACATTCCTGGTCGATGAACCGGAAACCTACAAGCTCCTGGAAAAGATGCTCACTTTCTGGAGCGAGGCGCTGACCTCGAGGCGAATCCACTTGGGAATGGACGAGACGATGGACCTGGGACGTGGCCGGTTTCTGGATCTTAACGGCTACCAGCAACCGGTCGAACTCTATAACAGGCACCTGGCAAGGCTCTGCGATATGTGCGAGTCCCTGAACTTGAAGCCCCTCATCTGGTCGGACATGTACTTCCGATTCGCCAACAAGAACCTATCCTACTACGAGCCGGATGCGGAAATCCGGCAAGAGGTCAAGGACATGATTCCGAAGTCGGTCCAGCTTTGCTCCTGGGACTACTACCATCGCGACAAGGATACCTACGCCAAAATGCTTATGCGCACAGGCGCGCTCAATGGCACGCAGCCGGTGATGGCGTCGGGAGTCTGGACCTGGACCACGCTTTGGACAGACTACGAGCAAACCGAGGCGACGGTCAAGCCATGCATTCAAGCATGCCGCGAAACGAACACCCGGGAAATCATCCTTACGATGTGGGGCGATGACGGCGGGCACTGCGAACCCAAATCAGCCTGGGCAGGACTGGCATGGGCGGCAGACGAGGCGACGCAAAAGGAAAATCCGCATCTAGAAGCCACATTCAAGGCGATCACCGGGAAATCATACGCCAACCAAATCGCCGCAGGAAAAATGATCCTTACGCTCTTTAATGACAAGGGGCAGCCCAAGCGCAAGATCCGTGAAAAGACCATCCTTTGGGATGACCCAATCATGTGGATGGCGCACTATGGTTTGAACAAGCTCGACCCGACGCTGCTGCAATGGATGGTGGAACAATACCAGGAAGCATTCAACGAAGTCTCGAAACTCGCCCAAGACGAACCGGAACTCGAGTATCCGGCAACCATACTCAACCTTCTCAAGCAAAAGGTCCAACTCTACATCGACCTTATTCCTGCATACAAGAACCGCGATCGCCAAAAACTAAAGGCCATGCGCGATGGGCAAATCGCACAGCTCGCAGCGCTCTACGACGACTTCGCAAACCAATTCAGGGAAGTCTGGTTCCAGTCATACAAGTCGTACGGGATCGAATTGTTCCAAATCAGGATCGGAACGCAAAAGCAAAGGCTGGAGGAACTCAAGGACAGAATCCAGGAACTCTTGGACGGCAAGGTCGAGGAGATCAACGAACTCGACTACGATGGAGGCGCAATCCATATCCCAATAACCTTCCTCGGATTGGCAACAGGATGTTTCTTCATCTAGAACGTGCAATCGGCCAAAAAAGGCAGCTGACGCCATGGCACCAACCAAGTACGGGACACCTGGGGTGCTCCTACTCAAGCGAAGTCGCCGCTAAAGCGGCTGAACAAGGCAAAGCCCCAGTCGGGCATGGCAGTTCTTGTGCTTGAGCTTTCTGCTGAAAATCCCACGCTGGTCCAACGCAAAAAAACATCGCACTATCAGCTCAAAGCTTCCATTCTCAGGCAGATTGGGCAAAAAGAAACCCCTGACTTGGTCGAGTTGTCTCGTCAAATCAGGGGCTTTGTGTATTGATTTTGTGGTTTCGCCTATTTTGTATCGGCGTTTTTGTTGTGATTGCTCATCAGCACGACTGTTGGTGTCCAGTGTTTGGCCTCTTCGGGCGTCATGGTTGCGAAGGCCATGATGGTGACTAGGTCGCCTGGGAGACCACATCGTGCGGCGGCTCCGTTGAGGCAGAATTCCCTTGATCCCCTGGCGCCCTCGATCGCGTAGGTCTCGATTCGCGATCCGTTGCTTTGGTTGACGATGAGGATTTTCTCGTAGGGGAGTATGCCTGCCTGATCAAGGATGTCCTTGTCAATCGACATGCTGCCCTCGTAGTTGAGTTCCAATCCCGTCAATTCCGCCCGATGGATCTTGCTTTTGAGCAATTCGACTTGCATGGCTTGCGGTCAATCCTTAGGCTTTTGGGCTTTTGCGCCGATTCTGAGCCTGAGGGCGTTGAGTGCGATGAATCCGGTTGCGTCGGCCTGGTTGTAGACGTCATCCGCTTCAAAGGTGACGACTTCCGAGTCGTAAAGGGTGTACGGTGAGCGGCGGCCGCTGATGAAGCAGTTGCCCTTGTAGAGCTTGACGCGGACTTCGCCGGTGACGTTCTTCTGGCTTTCGGTGATCGCAGCTTGCAGGAATTTGCGTTCGGGGGCGAACCAGAACCCGTTGTAGACCATCCTGGAATACTGTGGAATCAGCTGGTCGCGGATGTTCATCACTTCGCGGTCCATGCAGATGGATTCCAAAGCCCTGTGGGCGTGGAAGAGAATCGTTCCACCAGGAGTCTCGTAGACGCCGCGATCCTTCATGCCGGTGAAGCGGGTCTCGACAATGTCAATGCGTCCGACGGCGTGCTTGCCGCCCAGCCTGTTGAGTTCGCGCATCAGGTTGGCAGGGGAAAGCTTTTTCCCGTTGACGGCGACCGGGATTCCCTTTTCGAATTCGACCGTCACGTATTCGGCTTGGTCGGGAGCCTGTTCGACGGGTACGGTGAGGACATGGCATGAGGCGGGCGCCTCCTTCCAGGGATCTTCCAATTCGCCGCCTTCGAAGCTGATGTGCAGCAGGTTGCGATCCATCGAGTAGGGCTTTGCGGCGGAAACCGTGATAGGAATCTTCTTTTCCTTGGCGTAGTTGATCAGGTCGGTACGCGACTTGAATGTCCAATCGGGCGATCTCCAGGGTGCAATGACCTTGATGTCAGGATTCAATGCGTATGCGGTGAGTTCGAAGCGGATCTGGTCGTTGCCCTTGCCGGTTGCGCCGTGGCAGATGTATTCGGCTTTTTCTTCCTTGGCGATTTCAACCAGTCTCTTTGCGATCAAGGGGCGGGCGATCGAGGTGCCAAGCAAATACATGCTTTCGTAAATCGCATTGGCTTGGAACATCGGGAAGATGTAGTCCTTGGCGAAAACCTCGGTCAAATCCTCGATGTACGACTTGACGGCGCCGGTGGCATATGCCTTTTCATGAAGGCCATCCAATTCCTCTTCCTGCCCGATATTGGCGCAGTAGGTGATCACTTCAGCATTGTACTTTTCCCGAAGCCAGGTCAAGATGCATGACGTGTCCAATCCACCAGAATAAGCGAGTACAATTTTCATCTTCGTCTCCTAAAGACAACCTTGTGATATGATATGCGGATAAAAAGAAACCATAAGATTTCTTAATATAGTGCCTATTATGGAATTGGCGAAGGAAAGCAGGCAGGAAAATTAGCCTTGGTGTTCGCGGTCATCGCTGCGAGATCGCCGCGATTTTTTCATCGCATCGCTTGTTGACGTCTTCGAGTCCGCTGGTCGCCTCATCCCACTGCCAGTATGCGTCGTCGATTTCCTTTTTGATTTCCGCAAGCCTTTTGTTGAGGGTCGCGAAATCGGTTCCCGGTTTGGCCTCTATGATTTCGTCGTAGATTTCCTGTTGTTCCGCTTCGAGTTTTTCGACGGTTTCTTCGGCGTCTTGTATGTCTTGTTCGTACTTTCTCTTGATTTTAGAGAATTCGTTTCTGATGTTTGCTTCTTCCCGCTTCCTTTCTTTTCTGGAGATAGGCTGTTGTTGCGCTTCTTCCTGTTGCTGTGCCTGCGGCTCGGATGGTTCGGAATTGTCTTCCTCGGATTTCTGCTGCATTTCGGCGAGTTTTTCTCGATAGTAGTCGTAGTTTCCGTAGAATCTTGTGATCTTGCCGGGGGTAAGCTCGTAAATAGTTGTTGCCAGGTTTCTGACGAAGGTGATATCATGGGAGACGAGGCAAAGTGTGCCCTGGTAGTTTCTCAGGGCTTCTTCGAGCGCTTCTCGCGCATAGATGTCCAGGTGCGTCGTTGGTTCGTCCAATAGCAGGAAGTTATTTGGCCTGAGCAGCAGCCTGGCGAGTGCCAGGCGTACTTTTTCGCCACCGGAGAGGACTTGCACGTACTTGTCAATCGTTTCTCCAGGGAATCCGAATCCTCCGAGCATGTTTCTGAGTTCTCCGTCGGAATGTTCGGCGGTGACGGCGCGGACGGTTTCGAATACGGTCTTGTCGGGATCCATCGTCTCGGCGAAATCCTGGGATTGGTAGCCGATTTCAACGCCGTGCCCCAGGGAGCATTTGCCGTCCGTCAACTGGAGCTTGTTGGAGAAAATCCTGAACAAGGTTGTCTTGCCCAAACCGTTGAGTCCGACGAAAGCGGCCTTGTCCCCACGTTCGATGGTCAGATCAACGTCCTCGAAGAGCAACTTGTCTGGCGTGTAGCCGAAGGATGCCTCGCTGAGTGAGACGACGACTTGCCCCGAGGGCGGCGGGACGGGAAGGGTGATCTTTGGCGCCTTGACGGTGACCTGCGGGACGTCAACATCCTCCAGGCGATCCAGCATCTTCTGGCGGCTTTGCGCCTGGGCAGCCTTTGTCGCCTTGTACTTGAATCGTTCGACGAAGCGCTCGATTTGCTCGCGCTTGCGGTCGATGTTCTTCTTTTGCGCGAGGAGTTGGTCGTGCCTTGCCGCTCTGTCCTTGATGTACTGGTCGTAGTTGCCCGGGTATCTGGTGACCTGGCCGCCCATGACCTCGATGGTGACCGAGGTCAGCGAATTGAGCAGGTAGCGGTCATGGGAAACCAGGAGCAGCGTGCCTGTGAAGACCCTAAGGTACTCCTTGAGCCATTCGATCGCCGGCACGTCGAGGTAGTTTGTCGGCTCGTCGAGCAGCAGGATATCGGGTTTGGCCACGAGTACCCTTGCGAGTTCTGCGCGGATTTTCCATCCTCCGGAGAAGTCTCCGAATGGGTCTTTGAAGCGTGCAGGGTTGAATCCAAGTCCTGTGAGTATTGTTTCCGCTCGATTCTTGAGTTCGTATCCACCCAGGTGTTCGTATTCGGTTTGCAGGGTTCCAAGCCTGGCGAGCGCCCGGGGCTTGTCTTCGGCGTCCATCCGATCCATTTCGCGTTCCAGCTCATGGATCTCATCATGGATTGCGTCGAGTTCGGGCAAGGCGTTTTCCACGTAGTCCAGAAGCGGAGTCGTGGCGTCGCCAAGGAAGACCTGCTGCTTCATGTAGCCGAGGCGTTTGGCTTGGGGATAGCTGACCTCGCCCTTGTCAGGCGTCTGATGACCTGCAAGCATCTCGAACAATGTACTCTTGCCGTTGCCATTGGGGCCAACTATGCCGACGCGCTCGCCGGGATGAATCGAAAAACTGGCATTGCTGATAACCTGTTGCTTGCCAAAAGATTTGTATACCTGAGAAAATTGTATCATCTTCCAAAGAACCTTACTAGAAAGGCGAGGTAGTTTGAGAAATAGGAGTTATAGTATTATGCCTGTTGCTCTGAAGCAACGGGGAGGGCGACAAGACGTGGCGATTTTTGCAAAGGTATTAATGTGACACGGGAACCATCAAAAACAACTGATTTGACCCAAGCCAAAGCCGAATTCCAAGAGGAATTGGCTGCCAAGGGCATTCGTGGCATCTTGGCGGAAAGCGATTTGCTCAAGATATCACGTTCCGTCGGTTGCTGCGACGTCTATTGCCATCGACTTCCATGCGGTGTCGCTTGCCTGATCAAGACATACTTGGATCGGCCGCTTTGGGTCAGGCGCCTCTTTGGGCGTCGAAGCCTTAAAAACGAGTTCAAGAGGCTGGTCGATTTCGAACGATTCGGAATCAGGGTTCCGAAGCCATATGCCCTCTTGGACGCCGATACCCTGGTCGAGGAATTCCTGGAAAACGTGGTACGACTTAGGGATACACGCGATTATGACGATACCACCCGACCAGGCCGGGAATTCTTTGTCGAGCTGATCTCGATGGTTCGCAAGATGCATGCGTCAGGGCTTGTCCACGGCGATTTGCGTCGCGCCAACATCATGATTCAGGCTGACGGGAATCCTTGCATGGTCGATGTGGCTACTTCAATCCATTTGAAAGAGCGGAGCTGGTGGGGCAAGCGAATGCTCTTCAATGCCTTCCGCAACTCGGATCTGTTCTCGCTGGCGAGAATCGTTATGTCGTTTTATCCCGATTTGATTGACGACGACTTGAACAGGGCGATTGAACAGGCGCCCTGGTACTTGCGGTTGGGACGATTCTTCAGGCAAGAAATATATCGGCCCTTGCGTGGCAAGCGTAGGAAGCCCGAGAGGAAGTCCTGCTGATCGTTGAGCAATCAAAAGGCTGCCTGCCCGGGCTACTTTGGGGAACGGTCAGTTAGTTGAAGTACCAGTTCCTGCCTGCGCCCGGAGGTGGCGGGGGCAGGTTTCTCTTGGCTTTTTTGCCGGACTTGGGCGTGTCCTGGGCTGGTTTCCTTTCCTTGTCTTCCCTGCGTTTCCTTGGCTTGGCGTCATCGAACTTGCTTTCCCACTTTCCTTTTCTGGGTTGATGTTCGGACGCATCCCTGAATTTAGGCTTGTCGCCTTGTTGTGTTCTGCCCCTGTAGGATGCCTTTGGCGCCTTGTCGCCCTTCCAGTTTGGCGCATTTTCCTCGTAGGAAGGTCTATCCAGGTTGCCTGGCTTTGTGTATCTGCGTCTTGACTCGGTGAAGTCGCCGTCACGATGATCGAAGTCGTGCCTGTTTTCGCGCTTGCCTCTCGGTTCCTCGTATCGGTCACGTCCGTACGGCTTGTCCTGGCGCTCCTGTCTGTGTTCCTGGCGTCTTGGCGGTTGCGCCTCGAAGTCGTTTTGCTCAAACTGCCTCGGTTGGCGTTCGCGTCTTGGCGGTTGTGCCTCGAAATCGTTTTGATCGAACTGGCGTGGTTTGCGTTCCCGCCTCGGCACTTCGTCGTCCTGATGACGTTCTGGCTTGTATTGCCGTTCTGTTTCGGGCTTTGGCTGTTCATCCGCCCATGCGTCATATTCCCGTCTTGGTTTGCGTTCGCGGTCTTGCCTTCTGGGTCTGTCAGCCCTGTCACGCCTGTCTTCCCTGCCGAATCGGCGTCCGCGTTCGGAGCGTTCGGGCCGTTCGGGCCGTTTTTCCCTTGGTGTAAGAAGCCTTGCAAGCCTCGGTCCTGCGATGCCGATATGTTCAGGACCCTGGTCGCCGCCGGATTCCAGCTGACGGGAGATGAGTTTTGCGATGATGACCATCACGTCTTGATTGACGATCAGGGTCTGGACTTGGTTAAGGATGTCAATGTCCAACTTATAGTCGTGCACTTCCTGGAAGATTTTCTTGAGCCTTTGCTCGGTCACTTCCGTGCGGGTTGGGATCAAGCAGTTTTCCAGCTGGGCGCCTACGTTTTTCCTGATCGCTTCCAGTTGCCTGAGTTCCCTTGGGGTGACGAGCGTGATGGCGGTGCCTGTCTTGCCAGCGCGTCCGGTACGGCCGATACGATGGACATAGCCGCGCGAATCGAAGGGGAGGTGGTAGTTGAAGACGTGTGAGACGTTGTCGACGTCAAGTCCCCGTGCCGCCACGTCAGTCGCTACCAGGATGTCGATTTCTCCGCGTCTGAAAGCAGCCATGACTCTGGATCGCTGCGCCTGTTCCATGTCGCCATGGAGGCAGTTGACGTTGTATCCCCTTGCTGAGAGGAGGATGTTGAGGGAGTCGGTTTCTTCCTTTGTCCTGCAGAAGATGATTCCCTTTGTGACGTCTTTGGCGTCGATCAGCCGGATGACAGCGTCTGCACGTTCCGAGTCTTCGATGACGAAGAATAGCTGTTCGATGTCGTTGTTGGTCGATTCGCTGATGCGTGTAGTGATATTGACTGGATCCTTGAGGATGGTTTCTGCCAGTTGCACCACTGGTCTTGGCATCGTTGCGGAGAAGAGCATCGTCTGGTGTTCGCCCGAGAAGTGCTTGAAAATCCGCTTGACATCGTCCAGGAATCCCATGTCCAGCATTTCGTCTGCTTCATCAACGACGATGTGCTTTGGGTCGATATCGTCAAAATGTCCTGATTCGATCAGGTCGATCAGTCTTCCTGGAGTTGCGACGAGCGCATGTATGCCCTTTTTGAGCATGGCTTCCTGCTTAGAGTAGGATTGCCCGCCTGTGAAGGCTGCGGTATGGATGTTCGCGAACCGTCCCAGCTTGAAGAGTTCGTTCGAGACTTGTGCTGCGAGTTCGCGTGTGGGAACGAGTACGAGGAGGTTGAGTCCTGGCTCGTTCATGATCTTGTTCATGATTGGCAAGCCAAAGGCTGCGGTTTTGCCGGTGCCTGTCAGGGCTTGTCCGATCAGGTCGCGTCCGGCCATCGCTTCTGGGATTGCCTTGACCTGGATGGGAGTAGGTTCCTTGAAGCCAGCGGCTTCCAAGCCCTGAAGGATCTCAGGGTTGAACCCGAAATCTGCGAAGGTCATGGTCTCGCCGGAGTCGCGCTCTGCGGACTCTTGAACGTCGGATTCGACTTCCTTCGTGGTTTCCTCAAGCGTTGCCGGGGCTTGTTCTTGAGGGGTGTTTTCTTCGGTGGGCGTCAGTGCGTCTTCGAAGTTGATCTGCAAATTGTCGTCATTTGGTGTTTGTTGTTCTTCCGTCATCGTAGTGTTCTCGTGCCTGGTGGTGAATTTGAGGCGGGGGGATGTGTTCCAGGCAGTGCATCTCGTTCGGAATGAAGCAGAAAAACCGTGTTGCGACGCTCGCCTGTAATATCGAAGTCTCCTAGTCCCCCCCCTATGGAAAAATTCCAGTAAAAAACCTTAATATATTGTAAATATGTGAAAATTCAATCCACCATGCGACAAAATACGACAAAATATGATATTTGTTTAAAATTTTGAATTCCGAGGTCTGTCCGCGCCATCCTGTCGGATCTGTCGGACTTGTTCCAGAACCTTTAGATCCACAAAAAACAATGTCAACGTCCCGGTCCCAAAATCTCCAATGCCGAATTCAAGGGGCATGTCACATGGTATTTGAGTACGAAAGTGTGAAAAGATCCCGCGAATTTCACGACTCTGTGGCAAGGGGAAATCCGCCATTCCTGGCGAGGCTTAGTCTCTCGGGGGACGACAATAAGTTGTCAATGGATGGGACGATTGTGGGAAAAGCTGATTCATTTGAAAAATCTTTTGGCGTTCACTGGTTTGACAATGTGTGAAATTGATTATGTTATGATGCTCAGCATTTAAAATCGCCTTTAGGAGAGGTATTTATGACATTTCGTGCTTTTTTAATTGGTTTGTTGGGAGCTACGTTTCTTTGCGGGTATTCGTTCTACAACGACTATGTGTTGTTCCAGACCCTGCTGGTCGGCACCCACTTTCCCCTGTCGGTGTACGGCAGTTTGATTGTTTTTTTGATATTGTTGAATCCTTGTTTGAGCTTGCTCCACAAGTGGTTTCGTCGTAGTTGGCTGAAGCCGTTGGGTGGTCGCGAGTTTTGCCTTATCATGGCGTTGGTTCTTCCTGCCTGTGCGTTTTCGACCAGCAGTTTTCTTCGCATCGTGCCACGTGCATTGATGTTGCCCCACCATTATGCGAAGACCAATGCCAGTTGGAAGCTGCTTCAGGAGGACGGGAAGACGTACAAGCCAGTCACTTCCTACCTTCCCAAGCATCTCTTGGCCGATCCCGAGGAGGACGATGCACTGGTCAAGTTTATCCAAGGGGCGAGGACCGACAGCTCGAAGGCCATTTCCTTGTCGGAAGTCCCTTGGAAGGCTTGGAAAAAGCCCTTGATTTTCTGGCTGCCGCTATATGTCGTCATGGGGACGGCGCTGACAGGGTTGGCGTTGGTTTTCCATCGTCAATGGGCCTCAAACGAACATTTACCATATCCAATCGTCAATGTGGCTAGATCTATGCTGCCTGACAAGGACGGGAGGATGAACGGCATCTTCAAGAACAAGGTCTTTTGGATTGGATTGATTGCGGTTCTTGTCATCCACACCAACAACTATCTCCACCAGTACTTCCCTGACGAAATGATTCCTTTCACGAGAACATTCGACTTCAGGGCTTTCAGAACGCTGTTTCCGACATTGGTCAAAGGCGGGGGCTATGGAACCCTGATGTGGATCAGGTGCTACTATGCCGTGATTGGGCTTGCCTATATGCTTCCAACTGATGTCTGCCTAAGCGTTGGATTCTCCCCGTTTGTTTTCTTTACCATCTTCGGGATCTTCGTCAACCTGGGCTATCCTCTCCGGCGCGGGACGCTTTACCAGGCTCGTACGGACTGGGGGATGGTCTTCGGCGCGTACATCGGATTCTTCTCTGTCCTCATCTACACGGGACGGCACTATTACTGGCAGACATTGCGTCGTGCATTGGGATTTTCGGGAAGTGATGAGATTGCCCGTGAGAGCGTTTGGGGGATGCGTGTCTTTGCAGTCAGCATCGTTGTTTTCATCCTTGGCGTGATAAGGACAGGGCTTGACTGGCAGCTATCGATAATCCTTGCCATCATGATGGTTATTGCATACTTGGTAATGGCCAGGATTCTTGCCGAGACTGGGATGTACCATTTGAATCCGAACTTGTATCCCGGCGTCATCATCATGGCCCTTTTGGGCGAACAGGCATTGGGACCTACTACCATCGCCTTGATTTTCTTCACTACCACGATGTTCTTCATGGATACCCGCGAGACGTTCATGCCTTTTGTCATGAGCGCACTGAAGTTCCTTGACGGTACGGGGGCAGAGCGTGTGAAGCAGCCATCCCCTGAGTTCGTATCGCCAATCCGTCCTTCTCGCAGCAGGTATTTTCCGATGCTTGCGTTTGTTTTGAGCTGCGCAATCGTTGCCAGTGTCTTGGGAGGATGGTATTTTTCCTACGATCGCGGTTTGAATTGGCGCGATGCTTTTGGCACGCGCAACACGCCTACGAATCCATTCAATGTGGTCGTGCAGGCGAGGACCCAGTTGCTGGCACAGGGGCTTCTTGCAGAATCGGAAAGCGTGAGGGGGTTCGACCGATTGCGGCTTGCCAAGCCAAACAAGCCTTTCTGGATAGCCTTCGGGTTGACCTTTGGTGGCGTCCTGCTGTTTACGACCTTGCGTTTGAGGCTGCCTTGGTGGCCCGTGCATCCCGTGATCTTTTGTGCTTGGTCGGGGTTTGCGGGATATATCCTGGCGTGGTCGTTTGTCATTGGAGGTGTCATCAAGGTTCTGGTGACTAGATTCGGAGGGAGCAAGTGCTACCAGATCCTGAGGCCGCTTTTCCTAGGGATGATCGCAGGCGACATGCTGTCGGGAATCCTTGTGATCGTGGTCGGAGGATTGTATTACTTCATCACAGAAGAACCTTCGAAATCATATTGGGTCCTTCCGGGATAAGAAGCTGGAAGTGCCATCTTGATTTTTTCGACAGAAAATCAAGGTTTTTGCCTTGGGATGATTTGACAATTCATCAGGATGTGATAACTTATTTTCTTGCGACCACACATAAGTTTTGTTGCACCTTTCGGAGAGGTGGCTGAGTGGCCGAAGGCAGCGGTTTGCTAAACCGTCGTAGGTATAAAAACCTACCGGGGGTTCGAATCCCCCCCTCTCCGCCATGTTCAAGCACGAAAGAACCCTAAATGGCATCATTTGTACCGTTTAGGGTCTTTTTTTCATCTTAGGCTTTTTCCATCGGCTATTTTGAATAAGGGTATCTGGCCTCATCAGGACATTTCCCGTGCCTGTCCACCCACGATACCCAGGCATTGTTCACCTTTTACTAATCTCACTGCGCAATTTCCCATGCTGTGGGGGTGTGTTCACAAGGTTTTTACTGCGCCCTCAATGCGCTCCAGCGCCTCGTCAATGTCCTCTTCTTGGTGCGAGTAGTTGACGTAGCCGCCATTGTAGAGGCTGACTCCCGCCTTGAAAATGGCGCGTTTCATCTTCTGGACTTGACCGGAGTCGGCACCTGGTCTTGGCACGAAGAAGGCGATCGGGCGGTCTATGCAGCCCATCTGGACTGGCAGGTTGTATTCCTTGATGATTTTATCCAAGCCACTCCACATGCGCGCGCCCATGCGCCAAAGATGGCCAATGACGTCTTCGGAGCGGTAGATTTCAATGACTTTCTTGGCGGCGGCCAGCGACAGCGCCTCGCCACCGTAGGTTGAGGAGACGATGGCCTTGCCATAGGCGTCCATCCATTTCGACTTGCCGCAATACACGGACAGCGGCATGCCGTTGGCGATGCCTTTCGCAAACACGGCCATGTCCGGCGTCACGCCGTAGTACTCCTGCACACCACCCAGCGCGATACGGAAGCCGGTGACGATTTCATCAAAGATCAGCGCCGCGCCGTAGCGTTCGGTGAATGCGCGCAGGTACGGGTAGAAGCTGCGTCCCGCGTCCATGTTGGCATAGTCGGCGGCCACGACCACGGCGGCCAGGTCATCGCCGTACGCCTTGCCCAACTCCTCCAGTTTCTCGGTGTTGTTCCATGGTGCTGAGTGATGCAGGGAGGCGATCGCTGCGGGGATGCCCGTCTTGCCGGAAGTGCCTTTGCGGTTGGGCAGGGTCATGCCGTCAGAGGCCAGGGAGTTCAGCCAGCCATTGTAGCCAATCTGGATGACATGGTCATGGCTGGTGACATACCGGGCGGCCTTGATGCAGGCGGCGATAGCCTCGCCGCCGGTCTTCAGGAAACGCGCCTTTTCGGCGCAGGGGATGACTTCGGTGACAGCCTTGGCCACTTCGGCTTCCAAGGGGCTGGGATAGCCGAAGACGATTCCCGTGTCCAACTGGCTGCGAATGGCGTCGTCAACCGGTCCGTAGCAATATCCCAGGCTTATCGGTCCCAAGGCGTTGCGGAAGTCAATGTACTCTTTCCCGTCGGCGTCCTTGACTCGACATCCCTTGCCGCTGACGATGACGGCGGGTTCCTCCGGCGTGAGCGTCGCATGTTTTGAGCATGTGCTGCTTCCCCAGGGGATGTACTTGTTCAGCATTTCAGCGTAATACTGGTTGTTCATCAACTTTCCATCCTCTTTTTCTTCGCTTGTTACGGATGCAATATGGCCAGGGCGTTGTCCCGTGCAATGGCTTGGGCATCCGCCTCCGGCAGACCGGACTGAAGCTTGGAGAGCGCCGCGCTGGCGACAAAGAATGGGGCGTGGCTTCCGAACAGGACACGACCCTTCGGGGCGGCCTGCAGGGACTCCGTGATCCTGAAGGGTTCGTAGAAGGCGATGTCAAAATAGACATTGGCGGCGCTCCAGCGACCACATTCCCCCGCCAAGGCGTTCAGCACGATCACGGGCGTTTCGGGGACGGCCTCGGCGAAGGCCTGGATGTCCGCCGTGGGAGGCTTTATCTGGCAGAGAGGATGCTGGGAACGTTCGTCCTCCTCGCGCAGGGAGATGACGAAAACATGACCGTTTTTCGCCATGGCGCGAGCCATGTCCAGAGTCCTGCCGTCCAGCAGGGAGTAGTTCTGGAAGGAGGGCAGGAGCAATACGGCCTGCGTCTGGATGTCGCGCCAGAATCCGTAGCCAGGGTTGATAACCGGCAAGGCCCTGAAGCTGTCGTAGGGCTGGCAAGCCTTGGCTAGCTCATGGTTCTCATGCAGCAGGTCAGACGAGAACGGCGCCTGGCTGGAGCGGACCAGGCCTCCGGTGATCCCGAACCGTGCCAAGTGCGGCACCAGCAAGTCCATCGTCTGATGCAGGTGGGGGCGGAAAGGCCAGCGCCCAGTGGAAAGATTGACGTCAAATGCTACCATCCCAGCAACCTCCTTGCGTTTTCAGAGAAAATGAGCCGACGCTCCGCTTCCGTGATGTCCGCCTCGCGGATCTTGGCCAATTGCGCCCCAAAGGTGCGGCATGGCGCGTCCGAGCCATAGACAATGCGTTCGGCGCCGATGCGTTCCACGGCATACTCGACCAGACCTGCCTCCGGCTGCGAACCGGAGGTGTCAATGCTGACATTCTGGCAGTCGGCGACATCCTCAACACCCCGGATGCCGACGCCGCACAGATGGGCCATGACAATTTTCACACGTGGAAAACGGCGCGCCAGGTCGGCAATATCTGCGGGGTCGGATTCGAATCTGTGTTTGCCGGTAGCCTTGTACCAGCTATGGTGCAGCAGTATCGCATCGCGTTCTTCTAGGATTTCCATGATCGGATCCATTCGTGTGCTGCGGCAATTGGTGCAAATCTCCATCTTGATGCCTATGAATTCGGGCATGTCCAGGCAGCGCTTAGCCTCTTCCACCACGAATTCAGTTGCATTGTCCGGATTAAGGAAGCAGAGGCCTCGGCAGCGGTCGTAGTAACGCCTGACATCCGCCAGCGTTTCATTGTTCACCTGCCGTATCTGCTCCTGAGTCGCCTGGTCGCCGTACCGCAGGACGTCTCCCAGGAAAAGGAAGCGGTCAATGCCATGAGCGATCGCGGCTGCCGCCACCGCATCCGCCTGACCTTTGAAATTGTGCGTGTGGATGTCAAAAATCATTGTTTGCCTTTGTCCTTCGTTGTTCCGGCGATAGGTCGTTGACTGCTTTGCATAATAGTATATTCATATTTCAATTGAAAAGCCATAACGCTTGAACGAAATTATCATGCAGATGGGGCAAAAAGTCATGGCTCACTTGCCGCCTCGGCGCTCCAGCAACAGACCCTGGTAGCCGCATGGAATGAGCAAGCGGCCGCGCCAGAATGCCACTGTGTCGGGATTGCCTTCAAACTGGTACTGGCGCCCTGCGACAAGCTTTGGCGCTGTGATGTCGCTGATATCAATCACCGTGACACGTTTGCTGGCTCGTTCACTGAGCGCCAGGGTGTTGCCGTCAATAGTCGGTATTCCATTCATGCGCTGATTGTCCGGCAGGCGGTAGCGCGTCCATGTATTGCTGGGACCTTCCGCAAGGGCGGGCAGGAGGACGTAGGCGCCATGAATCACATAGAGCATCCGGTCTTCCCCTGGCACTGCGGCCACGCCGTCAAGGTGGCTTGCCAACCGTTCCACCAATTGCTTGGCGACCACGGGCTTGTCGCCACCGAGATCGTACCATGCCAAACCGCCGCTGTGCCAGTTCATGCCGACATGGCGGCCGTTCAAAGCCCGATGGCAAAGCAAGTCGCTGTAGAGCAGGCCGGTCTGGTTATGCTTCATGACCTGCATTGGCGCCTTCGGATCGCTGATATCGACAAAATCCAAGCGGCTACCAGCCGTCGAATATACTGCAAAACGACCATCGCCAGGGATCCATACCCGCTGGATCAAGGAACCCGGCGACGGCGGCTTCAAGCGACCCAACAGACGCAGCTCGGGACCTTCCTCGCGATGATACAAGGCCAAACCGGCGCCGCCCTCGGCAACCGCCAGCATATCGCCATGAGCTGCCACGCCAAAGACTTCGCCCAACGGCCACACTCGCTGCAAGTCCATGCCGTCCTCGCGCAATTTAAGCAAATGCAGCCCCGCACGACCGCAGGCAACCCAGGCCAAGTCGCCCTCGATCAAGGCGCCGCGAACCTGGCCATCAGGTCGATAGCAGATAAAATTTGGATCGGGCGACAGCGGCGGCGCAGGTGTGATTTTCGGCGATGCCGAACTTAGCGGCGGCAGCGGCACGGCGATGCCTGGCATGCGCACAACATAGAGTCCTGTCTGGCTGCCGGCGACATAAAGCACACCATTCCCGACGGCTATGCCCATGACCGAGTCAGGCAGTTGGGTTGTTTTCTTGTAGTCGTAGAGCGCTTTCGCCAGCGGCAAGCGCAAATGGCCGATGAAGCGCGGCGACGACGGGGTGCTGATGTCCAACACAAACACGCCGTTGTGCGTATCGGCAACAAAGAGATGCTTCGCTGTCGCCCGAGGCGTCCAAAAGTCGCGATATCGATTGTAGAGCTGCGGGAATTTCACTCCGGCGATCTTGCGTGGGTTGGTTGCATCGCTGATGTCGAAGATTTCCACGCCGTGTCCGCGCCCGAAGCGTTCGTCCTCGGTGCCGCTCTTGGCATGGTGGCCGGTGGCGGCAAAGCAGAGATTGCCCCGCAGGTCAATGCCGTCGCCATAGCCATCGAGCTGTGCCACC
>Ga0123334_1001497_pt1 | contig 29096 bp, 21 predicted proteins | sample BiotimSIPDNA_FD_89706 | JGI IMG/M metagenome (GOLD analysis project Ga0123334, IMG submission 89706) | Anaerobic biogas reactor microbial communites from Washington, USA - Biogas_R1 time_0 SIP DNA | ecosystem: Engineered > Bioreactor > Anaerobic > Unclassified | place: Washington, USA...
GCTGGATGCCCGAGCCCGCGACATCACCGAGGACATGAAACTGGCGGCCTCGCAAGCCCTGGCCGAAGTGGCTCTGGCCGAAATTCCAGCGGAAGTCAAGACCCTGCTGGAAGCAGCGTATCCGGCCGATGCGGCGACCGGGATGTTCGAAGGCAAATGCCCCTTAAAGCCCAATTACGTCATTCCCAAGCCGTTTGACCCGCGGGTAGTTCCGCATGTGGCCCGGCGGGTGGCGGAAGCCGCCGTCCGCACCGGCGTCGCCCAAACCACCATCTCGGACTTTGATGCGTATGAACGCGCAGTTGCAGCCCGGCTGTCGAAAAGGTGATTTAACTCTAACGTCCACGGTTCTGGACGCTACAGTTTTTCCGCTGTTGCCAGCAACGCCTTGGCTGGCTGAACAGCGTTCAAGGCGGCGGCACCAGGAACTTTTTGCCGCAACGGATGTCAAGCAGGAACAGGCTTGGCATTTCGCACAACGTCGCCCAATGTCGCTGTCAGGGAAGGGCGGCCCAACAGCGAAAACAAGGCAGATATTTCGAGCCCGAAATGACGGCCTACCAGCTGGCAGGCAATCTCCTGGCCGGATAATTTTTCCAGTCGCCCAATGGAGATGTCGTCATTATCGTTTATGTTAAAGAAGTATGTGAATAGTAGCATAGCAACTTGCAGTCCAGACAGCGAGAGAAGGAAACACGTAATGTGCAGCAAGAAGATTATCCCGGTGTTGATGAGCATGACGCTGTTCTCCAGTTTAGTCCTTGCCCAACCTGCGGCGCCCAAGCCAGCTGTTGAACCAGCCGCCGCAAAGCCAGCCGAAGCGAAACCCGCCGCCGCCGCGCCGGCAGCAGCAAAACCCGCCGCAGCGCCAGCCGCCGCGAAGCCGGCAGCCGCAAAGCCGGCTGAAGCAAAGCCCGCAACCGCCGCGCCCGCAGCCGCAAAGCCGGCCGCCGCGCCGGCAGCAGCAAAACCCGCCGCAGCGCCAGCCGCCGCGAAGCCGGCCGAAGCAAAGCCCGCAGCCGCGAAGCCCGCAGCCGCAGCGCCAGCCGCCGCGAAGCCCGCTGCCGCGCAGGTCCAGGCACCGGCTCCGGAGGCTACCGACGCCCCAGGCGCTGCGGACGCCATGCCCACGCTCACTTTCCGCAAAATCATGGTTGACGGCGGGTTCATCATGAACTGGATTCTCGGTCTGTCCTTCATTGCCATCGCACTTATCTTCTTCTACTTGCTGACCATGCGTTCCGGCGTCATGTTTCCGAAAAAATTCATCATGGCGGCGCAGGACGCGGCTGAAAACGGCGATTTGGAGACGCTCCGCGACCTTTGCCGGGAATCGAATTCACCGGCGTCGAAGATCATCCAGGCTTCCCTGGAGCAGATCATCCCTGGCCAGCCTTTGGACTATGAACGAGTCAAGGACGCCATGGAGGACGAAGGCGTCCGCCAGGCCGGCTTCCTCTGGCAGCGCTTGCAGTATCTTATGGACGTCGCCGTCATCTCCCCGATGGTCGGCCTGCTTGGCACCGTCTGGGGCATGATGGTGTCTTTCTCCGGCCTGGAGGCTGGCATGAACTTCATCAACAAGGCAGATGCCCTGGCCAGCGGCGTTGCCCAGGCCATGTACACCACCTTCGGCGGCCTGATCGTCGGCATCTTTGCCATGGCATCATACGACCTCTTGCGCGGTCGCTTGTTCAAGCTGCTCAGCGGCATGGAAAGTGCCTGCGGCACTGTCCTCCACCGACTTGTCCCAGCCAAAACCAGCGCTTATGCCCGCAACAACCGCTGACCAAAGGAAGGGGGTACGCGATGAATTTCAAGAAAAAAATCAGCGACACCACGCCTGGCTTTCAGATGGCGCCGATGATTGATATCATCTTCATCCTCCTGATTCACTTCATGATAGCGACCATTTTCGCGCAATGGGAAAACAAACTCGGAATCACCGTGCCGACGGCTGACAGCGGTGCGCGCATCGAACGCCAGCAGGGCGAGCTGATCATCAACATCGACAGCGAAGGGCGAATCTACGTCAACAGCCTGGAAAAATCGCTCGAATACCTGGAAACGCTGCTGGCGCAGGTCGCTGACACCTTCATTGACCAGCCGGTCGTCATCCGTGCTGACATGAATACCCGCCACAAGGATGTCATCAAGGTGCTTGACCTCTGCACCAAGGTGGAAATCAGGCATGTCAACTTCGCCACCATCAAAGCGGAGGATGAGCCGTGAGAGCGTCAATGGCCAGCATGCACGTGTTCCAGCGCCTCGGATTCTGCCTGGCCTGCCTCGCGGTTCTGCTGGGATTGCTTCCTGCGTCGACTCAAGCCCAGCACGCCGTCGAGCAGATCAACGACCCGGAAATCCAGTATAAGCACGCCCTTGGCCTGTTGCGTCGCCAGTTTTATGACCTGTCCGAACCGCAGTTCCGGCTGTTCCTGGAAAAATTCCCTGGCCACGCCTTGAGCGCGAACGCCAGCTATCATTTGATCCAATGCCTGCGCTTCCAGAACAAGACCGCCGAAATGTTGACGGCAATCCGGCGGTTTCGGGAGCAATGGCCGCAGCACGATGAAATGACGATGCTGACGCTCCTGGAGGCCGACACGCTGTTCGGCGCCGGCGACTATGCCGCCGCAGCCGCCTGCTACCAACAGCTGACGCAAGTCGGCGACCAGCAACGCCAAGAACAAGCGAAATACTTCCTGGCGCAATGCCATGCCCAGACCGGCCGCGCCGAAGAAGCGATGGCTTTACACCGCGAACTGGATGCCCTGCCGTTGCAGGACGACCGGCCGTACCGCTTCTACGCCAAGTTCGAACTGGCCTGGATACACCAGCGTCAAAACCACTTCGATAAAGCTGAAGCTGGCTTCGCCCGCCTGGCCGACCATGCCGCCACACCTGAGACGTTGCTGGCCGACACGCTGTACCACCTCGGCGATGTCAGGCTGCGCCTCAAACAGTACGACCAGGCTCTCGCCGCATTTGACCGCTATGTCGTGCAATTCCCCGATGGCATTCATGGCAGCGCCGCCCGAAAATGCCGAATCACCATCCATGCCAATGCCGGAAATCACGACCGCTGCCTGGAATTGCTCCAGGATTGGCGGGAAAAATACCCCTCGGAAAGCGATTGTGAAATGGACTTCCTGCATGGCTACTGCCTCATGAAGAAAGAACAAGTCGAGGAAGCCATTCCGTTTTTTGTAAGGGTCGGCGCCGACCCCGCCGTCCCGACCATGACTAGGCGGAACGCCCGGCTCTTGGCGATCCGCTGCCAGCTGTTGGCTAAGCAACATGCGGCGGCGCTGGCCAGCATTGAAGGCTTTTTGGCTGATTATCCAAAAGCCTCGGAAAAGGGCGACGTGTTCATCTGCCAAGGTGAAGCAGCTGACGCCAGCGGCAAGCCGGACGAGGCGGAGCAGGCGTTCCGAGCCGCCATGGTCTTCTTCAACGACGACCTGGAGAACTATCAGCAGGCAGCTGACCGCTTAGTCGATGTGATGGCAAAACGAATGAAATGGGCCGAGGGCGCCGCCATCCTCCGCCAGATGTCCACCCGCCCAGGGCTGCCAAACCGAGCCAACTACCGGCTGCGAGCCGGAGAATTCGAAATTCAGGCGGGCAACCTGGCGGCCGCGCAGGCCGACTTGCAGCTGGTCATAGATGAATTCGGCGCGGATGCCGCCGCCGTGCGCGCCGCCCGCAGTCATTTGCTGCGCATCGCCGTGCAAAACAGCAACTTTGCCGTAGCCCAGAAGCATGCCGAAGACCTGATGCAGGATTGCCCGCCAGATGAATATGGGACCCTGGCCTACAGCCTGGCGGTGTTCCACTACAATCAAGGCAACCTGGACAAGGCACTGGCCACGCTGAGCCAAGCCATGACCCACCCAGGACTGACGCCTGTACAGGCCCGCAACTTGCAGACGTTCTATGGGCGCGTGCTGCTCGAAAGCGGCGATTCGCAACAAGCCCGGAAAATAGTCGCCCAGCTGCTGACTTATCCGGAAGCGGAGATGCGCGACGTGCTGACGCCGTCTTTCCTGTTCAAGGCCGGCGATCTCTGCGAACAGGAAAACGACTGGAACCAGGCGGAAGCCATCTGGCGCCGCCTGGCTAGTTATGAACATGAGCCGATTTGGAGCTACCGCAGCAAAATCAGGCTGGCACAGGTGCATATACTCAAAGGACAGCTGGAAGAAGCGGAAAACCTCCTCGCCAACCTGGCGGAAAGCCTGAACGACAACCAAGACCAAACTACCGCGCCACGCCAGGAATTGTTCTCACTGCTGGCGGAAACCCAGCTGCTGAGGAAACGAACCAGCCAAGCCCTGGTCACAGCCAGCAAAGCACTGACGTTCACCGACGGCGATGAACGTTCCCTGGCAAGAACGCGATGGGTGCTGGCTAAAATTCTGTTCGAAGACGAGAACAATCCGAGCGAGGCGTTGTCGTATGCAATGAAATGCTATGTCTTGGCCAATGACCCGGTTTACACCCCTAGGGGCATCCTGCTCACTATCCGGATTTTCCTGGCTCAAAATCGCCAGCGGGACGCATTGTCAGCCTGGCGCGAGCTGGAAGCGCTCTATCCAGCTTGGGCAGGACAGGAAAGAGGCAGTGACGACATCAAGGCCATGCTGGAAGCGGCCAGCCAAGAAAAGGAAGCGCCTGCCCAGCCTTGAGTCGGCCAGGGAAAAGCTGGGATTTTTTGGCAAAAATCATAAACCGGCGTTATATTGAGTAATTCATGTAAATTAAATATAGAGCACCTGTTGCGCTCGGCTCGTCAAACCATATCCAGAAGGTGAGAGGCCCATGAGTGTTAAAATCACTATTCTTTCAGAGCAGATGCGGGGGGCGTCGTTTGCATTGAACAACGAGCGCTATACGATTGGCCGCTCGGACAGTGCCGATGTCTGCATTCCCGACCCGACTATCAGCGGTCACCATTGCACTTTGATCCAGCTGGAGCCGGATGTCTACGCTGTCCGCGACGAGGGCAGTACGAACGGCACCCGCGTCAATGGCGAGAAAGTCACGACCGAGGCTGTTCATCTCAAGCATGGCGACTTGCTCCAGGTCGGCGGCGTTGAAATCTTGTACGACAACGCGCAGGAACACCGATATGAATCGCGCTCCTTGACCGTCATCAACCTGGAAGACACCGGCACCATTGAAGTGTCGGCCGAAACCATGAAAAACCTGGCCGGCAAGGCAAAAGGGAAAAAGAGCACAGCCTTGCGGGAAAATCCCAAGCATCACACGATCATGATTCTGATTCTTTCCCTGCTGGGGGTGTTGACGGTAATCGGACTGGTCCTGATGGTGCTCAGGTGCTCAAAATGATGAACAGCAAGTAACCCATCGGGATACAGCATCCGCCGTCAATTGCCGAAGGCCCCCCGAGATGGCTAACTTTATGGCGTTGTCGGCGGCTTGATTTTTCCGGCTTAGCCGATTCCATATTAACGGCCGCTGCTCAGGGCGTGCCATGCTGTCGCCTGCCGGCAGCGATGAGAGCCTTCATTTCGTCCTTCCATGCCGCCTTCCAGGCCGGATGCCATTCTGGAACTGGCCGACAGCTCACCGTTTCCCGCCTTGTATTGTCCGTGTCTTTCCAACAACCCGGAAGATTCCATGTCTGACGACTATCCTAACAAAAAAGACGATCTCGCACCCAGCAACCGCCGGATGATGGCGCCTAAAAAACAGCTGTTTCTGTGGATGATCCTGATTTTTCTGGCACCTGCCATGATCATGCTGTTCCGCTCTGACCCAGGCGGCAGAGCCGTGCTGCTGAAACAGTCGCAATACGAGGATTTCCTCCGAGCCGGACGCATCCGCAGCGCCGTTGTCGAAGAACAGTCTTCCAGCAACATCCAGGTGCTGGTCGGCGACTATTGGCCGGAAAACGTGCCTGTCGGCAGCGACGAGGGCTTGCAGCGCTACCGCACTAAGGTCGTCTACACAGAGTCCTTTGACAAGGAATTGCGCCAGTATTGCCAAGTGCGAGAAGCCAAGCAGGCCAACAACCTGATGACCAACATCCTCCTCTCCGTGCTGCCGATTCTGCTGCTGATTGGCGTCTTCTATTTCATGTTTTCCCGGCAGATGCGCTCTGTCAACCGAGGCGCCCTGCAATTCGGCAAAAGCCGCGCCAAAATGCTCAATCCAGCCCAGGAAAAAATCACTATGAAGGACGTGGCCGGCATCAACGAGGCCAAGGAGGAAATGCAGGAAATCGTCGAATACTTGAAAGACCCGCATCGGTTCCAGCGCTTGGGCGGCCGGATTCCTCGCGGCGTCCTGATGGTTGGCCCTCCTGGAACCGGAAAGACCTTGCTGGCCAAGGCGATTGCCGGGGAAGCCGATGTGCCGTTCTTCTCCATCAGCGGCTCTGACTTCGTGGAAATGTTCGTCGGCGTCGGTGCAAGCCGGGTGCGCGACATGTTCGAGGACGGCAAGAAACACGCCCCCTGCCTGATTTTCATTGACGAGATCGACGCTGTCGGCCGTTCCCGCTTCAGCGGCATCGGCGGCGGACACGATGAGCGTGAGCAAACCTTGAATGCCCTGCTCGTGGAAATGGACGGATTCGAGCCGAATTCCGGAGTCATCGTGCTGGCGGCGACCAACCGTCCGGACGTGCTTGACCCGGCCTTGCTGCGACCCGGCCGCTTCGACCGCCAAATCGCCATTGATTTGCCGGATTTGCGCGGGCGCTTCGAGATTCTGAACATCCATGCCCAGAAGGTCAAAATGGACCCTGACGCCGACCTGCGGGTGATCGCCCGCGGCACCCCCGGCTTCAGCGGCGCTGACTTGGCCAACTTGCTCAATGAAGCAGCGCTTTTAGCCACCAGGACCAACAAGGAAATGGTCGGCATGATTGAATTGGAAGAGTCGCGTGACAAGGTGCGCTGGGGCAAAGAACGACGCAGCCGGAAAATCGACGAAAAGGAACGCCGGCTGACCGCTTATCACGAAGCCGGGCATGCCCTGGTCAGCATGCTCTGCGAACACTGCGAGCCTTTGCACAAGGTCACGATTGTGCCGCGTGGCGTCGCCTACCTGGGAGCGACCATGCAGCTGCCGGAAGAAGACCGCTACACAGCCGCGCAAAGCGAATTGCTCGATATGATCACGATGACCATGGGCGGACGAGTCGCGGAAATCCTGGTGTTCAAGGAATTGACCAGCGGCGGCGCCATGGACATCCGCCAAGCTACTGACATAGCCAAGAAAATGGTCTGCCAATGGGGCATGAGCGAAAAAATGGGTCCGCTCAACTACATCGGGCGCGAAGAACATATCTTTATTGGCCGTGACCTTACCCGCAGCGAGGACTACAGCCCAGAGACAGCCCGTGAAATTGACTTGGAAATCCGCAGAATCGTCGAAACCTGCGAACAACGAGCCATGCAACTGCTCAGCGACAACCGCCAAAAATTGATTCTTCTGGCTGAAACCCTGCTGACACGCGAATCCCTGACCGGCAGCGAAGTCTACGAGCTGCTGGGAATGACCATGCCGCCGCCCCAGAAGCCAGTCGATGACCTGAGCCAAGAACTCGGACTGGACGATGTGGCGCCAGCGACCAGAGCGCCAACCAGCGACGCTGAGTAGTCATGAACGCGCCAGGTCGCATGTAGTCCAGGCGCCGGCCTGCCGTATGTAGTCCAGACCCCAGCCTGCTGTCCAGATTTCATTTCCGCCATGTACGACGTGATTATCATCGGGGCCGGCTTGTCCGGAATCAGTGCGGGAGTGCGCCTGAGCTACTATGGGCGCAAGGTGCGCATCCTGGAAAGGCAGCTGTATCCCGGCGGTTTGAACAGCTATTATGAACGCGGCGACCGCACGGTTGATGTCGGCTTGCACGCCCTGACCAATTTCGTCCCTGAAGGCGTCCGCAACGCGCCGCTGAACACGTTCCTGCGGCAGATGCGGATTCGGCGCCACGAGCTTGACTTGTGTCCTCAGACTTTTTCTGAAATCATCTTCCCGCAGTGTTCCCTGCGCCTGGACAACGATTTCGCCGCCTTTGCCGCCCAAGTGGAACGCCTTTTTCCGGACGAGGCCGCCGGCTTCCGACGTTTATGCGAGCGGATTCGCCAGACTGACGCCTTGTCGCCGACAGCGCCCGAGCTTTCGGCCCGAGCCATCCTGAATGAATACTTGTCCTCATCCCTTCTGCAAGACATGCTGCTGTGCCCGGTGATGCTGTATGGCAATCCCCAGGCCGAGGACATGGACTTCAATCAATTCTGCATCATTTTCCGGAGCGTCATCTTCGAAGGCTTTGGTCGGCCGCGTCATGGCATGAAGCCTTTCCTGGACTGCCTGCTAAAACGCTTTTTCGACCAGGGCGGCGAATTGTCTCTTGGCGTCGAGGTGACCAGGCTGATCGTCCGCGACGGCCGCATCGCCGCCGTAGTGACCGACCAGGGGGAAGAATTGCATACGGACGCGGTGCTGTCCTGCGCCGGCGCCCTGGAAACAGCCCGGCTGTGTTCGATTCCGCCGCCAGAACTGGCCTCTTTCCCTGCCGGCCCTATCGGCTTCTGCGAAACCATGTTCGAACTGAACCGCCGACCGCGTGAACTCGGCCTGGAAGCCTGCGTGATTTTCCGCAATTGCCAGGAGCGCTTCCAGTTTTCTCCCCCGGCCAAGGACGTCGACCTTTCCTGCCAAATCATTTGCATGCCCGGCAATTATCAGCAATGCGACGACATCGCTGATGCCAACACCGTGCGCGTGTCTGTCCTGGCCTCGCCAGCCAGGTGGCTTGCTCTGCCTTCAGGTGCTGTCTATGACAAGGCCAAAAGCAATGTCGTCAATGCCCAAATCGCCTTGATGGAGGCCTGGAAGCCCGGCTTCGCCGATGCAATCGTCGGCTGGGAGATGTTCACGCCCAAGACCATTGAGCGCTTCACCGGCCGTGTCAACGGGGTCATCTACGGCAGCCCACGCAAGTTGCGCCAAGGCGCCAGCGACGATTTAAGCAATTTGTTCATCTGCGGCGCTGATCAGGGCTTTTTGGGCATTGTCGGCGCCTTGATGAGCGGCGCGGCCATCGCCAACCGCCATCTGCTGTGAAGCCGACCGCGCAGCCGATAGTGACAGTCGCGGCCGGCTGGTGCCACTTCAGGACAACGTCACTTCCGCGTCGAGACTGATGGACTTATATGCGGCATTCATCACCCGGATGGCCGCGAACGAATCCGCCAGGGTCGTCTCTGGCCGCGAGCGCTTGCCGCTGATGCAGTCAGTGAAACACCCCAGGAGCGAATGCATGGGGTCCAAGCTCAGGCGCGGTGTGCCGTCAACGATGAGCCGGTTCGGCGAGACGTAATTGCTGCCGACAATGTAGGAATGGCGGTCAAAGTAGTCGCAGGCAAAGTAGCCCTTGGTGCCGGTGACCTTCAAATTGCATTCTAACGCCTTGGGCCACAGCAGCCGCCGCGTCGCAACCTGCTCCTCAAGATTGGTGTAGGACGGGTTGATAAAGCAGATCACGCCGTTGTCCAGTGTGCCGGTGATTGCGACATGGTCTTCGACCGCGAGGTGGGAACGCTGATTTTCCGCCGACATGGCGCGAACCGCAGCAAATTCCCGTCCAGTCAGCCAGCGAATCAAGTCAAAGGGATGGGGATGGTCGGTCAGCGCCCCGCCGCGATACGTCCTGGCACCGGGCCGGATAGGGACGATGCTGCCGTAGGACAAGAGCGGGTCACCCCAGTTCAGGAAATAATTGCACGGGGACTGCGAGATGTTAGTGAGATAGATCGAGGTGATGTCACCCAGCACGCCGGATTGGATGATCTTGCGAGCGTACTGGAACTGCGGGTTGAAGTGAAGCTCCAGCTCGCATTGAATGACCCTGGGATAGGTGTCGCCAATCGCCACCATCTCCCGGCACTCGTCTTCATTCATGGAAATCACCTTCATCATGTAGATGTGCAGACGCCGTTCCACCGCCGCCTTGAACATCTCAAAGTGATCCCGATTGTCACTGCCGATGATGACGGCCTCAGCCTCTGGATGAGACGCCAGCATCTCCTGGTAATCGGTGTAGAACGCCACATCTGGCTTCGCGGCCAGCATGTCACGGTCGCGGTTAAGGCGGGCAGCGTCAAAATCGCTGACTGCAACCAGGTTCACCAGCGAATTGCTCTGGCCGGCGCCGCGCAGATACCCGGGCACATGCGGATTGGCGCTGCCAGCCACCATGATTTTCAACTTGCTCATGACAACGCTCCTTTGATCAAGCTGTTGATGGCTCGCGCATTTAATGGGCCCTGGACGACCGGATCCTTGTCCAATGTCATGCGGGCAGCCGTGTTAAAGCGCAGCTGCATCTGTTCAATGGGACCCCGGGCCGGTTCCAGCAGATGCGATTCTGCGATCAGGTTGGCGTCCAGGTGATCGGCCGTGGCCAGGAGCATGCCCTCTTCATTGCAGTGTCCGACCAGAGGATGGTTGCTGACATGGCCGTGGGTGAAGTTGGCGCGCAACGTACACATATCCGACATTGTGTCGGGCAGGCATTCATTCATCTCAATTTCAGCGACTACGCCATGGGTGAATCCGAGCAGAGCGAAAAGGTTGTTCTGGCCAGCAGCCCTGGTGATGTGCAGCCCGGCAAACGGCGCATCAGCCAGTACCTGCGCACCGTCTATAATCGCCGCCAGCACGTCATAGAGGAATTCAGCTTCGGAAACGGCTGCTCGGGCTGGGCGAAGCCAGGTGAAGCGCAATGACCGCAGCTGACCACAGCTGTTTTCCTTGATCGCACTCTGGATGCGCTCCAGAATCGGGCTTTTCCGCCAGATAAACGCGGTGATAAAATCGCCATCTGTGCGACTGGCCGCTTGGCTGGGAGAGAGGATGGGAATCATAGTTTTCCTTCCGGGTTAAAAACATGGCGGCGACGAGGGCAGGCTGCCCCCTGCAACCGCCCCGAGAACGACGTGATCAGGACAGTTTCGCAGCAGCATGACCGCTGCCAGGTGGGTGCAAGGACAGCGACGAGCTCTCCCGAACGATAAGATGGGCGTTGAGAGAACAAACTTCCGGTTCGCGATTGTACGGACGGGAAATGCGGTCAAGAAGAATCCGCAAGGCGTTTTCAACGATTTGGGTCAGGGGATAAGCCACGCTGGAAAGCGAGGGAAATACTTCCGAGGCGACCGGCAAGTTGTCAAAACCGACGATCGCGATGTCCTGGGGAATGCGGTAATCGCAAAGCCTGGCCCCACGGATGAGGCGCAGGGCGACTAGGTCATGATAGCAGAAAACCCCGGTGCGGAGGCCGCGATGAATGGTCTTGAGCAGGTCGGGATTCAATTGCCCGTTGCGATGACGCAACCGATGAATCCGAGACTTCGTGAGGTCAAAGCCGTGCTCCTTCAACTCAAAGGAAAAACCGCGCAGGCGTTCGTCATGGGCAAAGTAGTCCAGGCCAAGGTAGAAAAAATCCTCGCAGCCAGTCTCCAGAAAATGCTGGGCGACCTTGCGGCCAGCAGTGAAATTCTCCACCATGACGACGCTGCACTCCAGTCCTTTAATCTGGCGGCCGACCAGCACGTAGGGTTTGTCAAGACCCTCTAAATTCGCCCGCGATTGTTCATCATGCGCCGGACAGATCAGAAAGCCGTCCACAGAACTGGCCTTGAGCATGGCCAACTGGCTCTTTTCGTGGTTGAGGTCATAATCACTGCCGGCAGCCAAAATGCCGACGCGATGCCGTCGACCGGCTTGCTCCAAGACATTGAGAAGACTGGAGAAAAAAGGATTGTCAAGGTTGGTGACCAAGACCCCGATTTTGCAATGCAAATCGCCAGTGAGATCGTCACGGTGCGCCAGCAAATGACGCTTGCCAACGCGCTTCAAAACGCCGAGACGCTTGAGTTCGGTGGTGACGCGATGAGCCGTGACCAGGGAAATGCCAAAGGCCTCTGCCAAGGAGCGAATCGTCATAAACGGGTCGCCGACAACGCCGTGCTCGCCAGAAGCAATCTCCGCTTGCAGCTGGGCAACGACCTGACGAGTTTTTCCAGTGTTGCTTTCGTAAAGCATGATGGCAAAAAGGGCAGGGCGGCTACGTGGACAAAATGACGTGAGGAGAACTCATTGATTGTTTTTATTATATCCAGGGTATAACAATGGCAGCGGTAAGTATAACAAATATTTTCAAATGGACAACAGGAATTAAGGGAGAAGGGCTTTTTTAAGGGCAAGAGGCGAGACACTGTTGTTTTATCCGCAGATGACGTAGATTTTTCAGGGTGTTTTGTAGGGGGAAACCAGCCGCGCAGCGGCAGAAACGCTAAAGGCGCAAAATTATGTCTACCACGTCCACTATGTCTACCACGTCTACTCTGTCCTCGGAGACATATAAGCGCTGACCTGACGATTTATGGCAATAGGGCGTCAATGCGAGCCAGCTCCTCCTGGGAAAACGCGATGTTGTCCAAGGCCTTGACAGCGTCAGTGATCTGGGCCGGTCGGCTGGCGCCGATGAGGACGCTGGTGACCCAATCCTGGGCTAACAGCCAGGCCAAGGCCATCTGAGCCAGGGTTTGGCCGCGTTGCGCAGCCAGGTTGTTGAGTTTTTGCAAAGTCGACAGCAAGGTTGCGGTCAGGGTCTCCGGCTTCAGAAAATGCTTGCGGGCAGCGCGGGAGTCGGGCGGGATGACGCCGGACAAGTATTTGTCGCTCAACAGTCCCTGAGCCAACGGCGAAAAGACTATGGCGCCCAGTTTTTCCTCGGGTATGGCTTGGAGCAAGCCATCGGCGTCAGTCTGGCGATTGAGGATGTTGTACCTCACCTGGTGGATGATGAATGGCGTCTTTAACTCCCGCATGATGGCCGCTGCCTGGCGGGTACGCTCTGCATTGTAGTTGGAGATTCCTGCGTAGAGGGCCTTGCCGCTTCTGACGATCTGGTCCAAGGCCAGCATGGATTCTTCCAGCGGCGTTTCAGGGTCAGGACGATGATGGTAGAAGATATCGACATAATCGAGTCCAAGGCGCTTGAGGCTTTGGTCGCAGCTGGCGATCAAGTTTTTACGCGAACCCCATTCGCCGTATGGTCCAGGCCACATCAAGTATCCGGCCTTGCTGGAGATGACCAGTTCATCGCGATGGTGACGCAAGTCCTGCTGCAAGATGCGTCCAAAGGTGATTTCCGCTGAACCTGGTTCAGGGCCGTAGTTGTTGGCAAGGTCAAAATGGGTGATGCCGACGTCAAACGCCGTACGCGCCATGGCCCGGGCGTTTTCATAGACATCGATTGAGCCGAAATTATGCCAAAGGCCGAGGGAGACGGCAGGCAGTTTCAGGCCAGAGGCACCGCTGCGGCGGTAGGACATTTTGGCGTAGCGATTTGCGTCAGGAACGTACGTCATTAGGATTCTTTCCCTTCGTTTTTTGGCGGCGTCTTCATGCGATGAGGCGTTCGAGGAGAAGATCAAGGTAGGCCTCCTTGTCTTTCCAGTCCAGAGCGGTGCGAACCGGGCGGCCAGCAGCTGTTTTCCGCATGAAACCGGCATCGTCGATTTCAATGCACAGCTCGCGCATCACCAGGAGTTCCTCTGCAAAAGCCAGATAGATGGCAACTGTATCGAAAAGCACGGAGCTTTGCAATGGCGGGGAAGCCGCATCCAGCTTGCGCCAAACGCTGTAATTCTCTCGGATGCAACGAGGTATAGGGCGATTGGAGGCAAGAAAGCGCTGGTATCGCTCGCCAGCCAGAATGATGTTTCCGCAGGAATCAAGAGGGGTGATGGTGACGCTTTTCCACGGTGCCTTGAACACAGCCTGGGCACCACGAATATCGCCGCAGACGTTGTATTCGCTGATGACGCCCTCTGCATCGCGGTGGCCTCTGGCAATTGAGCCGAGCATGGAGATAAGATGACAGCGCGAAATCAAATCCGGATGCCGGGCGCACAAAGCCGCGACGTTTGTCAGCGGACCAATGGTGATGATAGTCGCGTCCTCGGTGCTTCGCAACCATTCACCGGCAGCTTGAATGCCGTCCTGATGGACTTTGCCAGGATAATCTCCTAGCTGATAATTCCCGACCCAGGCCTCCTGGCGGCGAGCAGTGCGGGAAAAATCAGTGGGAATGCCGACGCCAACCGGAACCTCGCTATGGCCGATTTCGTCAAGAATACGGCAGGTTAGACGGGCGCGGTAAAGGGTGTCGCCAGTGGCAGCAAGCACAAAGCCAAGCTGGAGTTCTGGACAGTTGAGAAGAAGGCCCAAAGCCCAAGTGTCGTCAATGTCCGTGCCAATGTCCGTGTCCAAAAGGATGTTTTTGCGCAATTGAGTCATAATGTCACCGTTTTTTATAGGGAGTCAGCCGCCAAAAGGCACCAATGTAATGTCTTGGCGCTAATGTAAGTCTTTTTCGGCTAACCGTCAACCAACGTGAGCAAAATGCGCCAGGGTAGGGTATTGTTCCAGCCCGCCCCGCACGTAGTGCAAGCCTCAGCTTGCCATGTCGACCCGCGTGTCTCATCTGTTTTGGCTCTAACGTCCACCCACTTTCGTACATTGACCAATCTCCATATAAAATGCCCTAGCCATGTCAACGGCGCAGCTGCGCGCAGCAAAGACCACATAAACAGAATAACTTATCCGGAAGTTATCAACAAGATACGGGGAAACATAATTCAACTAACTGATAATCAATTAATTGTGATTGTCACTAACACCCGCTCAAGATGCCTTTGATTATACATAATCTATATTATGCGACGTTATATCAGCGTCTTTATCGAAAGCCCCTGAAAACCTTTCCTAAGCTATCCCCAGTCCCTTTTTGGGCTGAAAATCCATGGAAGTATCTTGCCGCCGACACTATTTCACAATGTCTCAGCAACGTGCAATCTTGGCCTGTACTGGTTGCGTCATCGCGGAACTGGGTTACATTTTAGATGTCGCGCATGGGTGTCATTATTAGCTGACGATAGACATTGACATGAAACAAGACCATTCCGAAGGAAAAGGTTTTGCAGGCTCTGGCGGCTCTAGCCAGCGTCGTTGCGCACATTGCGGGATGACGACGATTCTGCAAAAGAAACGCCGGTATGACGGTTTCACGTTGCTGGAGGAATACCTTGCCTGTGGTTTTTGCGGTGCTAAGGTTGAGACGGCTGAGGATTCGACGTCTAGGCAGCCTGCGACACCGGCTGGCAACGCTGGCAAACCATCTGCCGTTTCAGCGTATTTATTTGGTGGGGGGTCTAATTCTCCGTCTGGGCCTGATACTAACGGTGATTCTGTCTTGCCACCGTCAACACGCAGCGATGGTGGCTTGAATTCGGTGCGCGGCAACCGTTTCTGCCGTGATTGCCGGTACTATGTCAAGCATCCCTTTCTGAGCCGGTGCGCACGCCATGATCGCGAGGTGGAACCCATGCAGGACTGCCCAGACTTTAGCCGGCCAGACAATTCCTCGACAAAGGCGAAGCCGCCTCCTACGGACTGATTGCAAGACGTCTGGTATGCGCTGGAAGTGGAGCAATAGACGAAAAAAACGCATTTAATGCATTCTATATCAAACAGTAACGACAATCATTATTACATACTGCAAGCTAAAGCTTGAACTACATACGGCAAGCTAAAGCTTGAACTACATGCCCTGCATGCGAGGGACATACTGCAAGCTGAAGATTGAACTACATGCCCTGCATGCGAGGGACATACGGCAAGCTAAAGATTGAACTACATGCCCTGCATGCGAGGGACATACGGCAAGCTAAAGATTGAACTACGTACGGCAAGCTGAAGATTGAACTACATGCTCCTGCATGCGAGGGACATACGACAAGCTGAAGCTGAACTTCGTACGGCATGCTGCAGCCTGGCAATGAGCTACAAGCGCTCATTGCAAACTTTCCCACATTAACCATATTTTGGCATTATTTTCATGCGTAATTGGAAAAACATGTTTATTCGTTTGGTCTTTGTCGCAGTTGTCATTTGCCTGTCGTCCTCCTGCGGCGGATTGTCAGGCCAGAAAGCCTCGTTGCAGTCGGTGCCGCCCTACCCGGCTGGAATTCGCCCTTTGCTGCTGACCATCTACCACCCCTACCCTGATTTCAGCAATCTGCCTTCCGGGGTGTCGCCTTTGCCCTCATACACTGGCTGGCCGGTGCATCGCATGGAACGCGACCTGGCACGTATGCGAGCCGTCGGTTTTGATGGAGTTTTGCTGGCCATTACCCCAAAAGATTTGGCCAATCCCACTACTGTCGAGGCTATTGGCCAATTTCTGGCGCTGGCAGCGGCACCGCCGCCAAACTCCCCTGCCCCAGCGGCTGCTCCTGCGCCAATTTTCAAAGTCGGCCTGCTGCTGGCGCCTTCAGAACCAGTGACACTGCGGGAGGAAAATGTCACCCGATACCTGGAAAGCAAGAACCTGCTCTCGTTTGCAGCTGTCTTAATGCTTGATGGAAAGCCATTTATAGGTTTTAGCGAAAAGGTCGTCCTGATGCCAGACCCATATTCTGCTTGCAGCTGTCGCCTGTTTGGGCGGGATTGGCCGGCAATGCCTTCCGGGCAAGATGCGGGTCAATCGACATTAGGGCCGGAAGGCGTTAAGTGGGTGCGCGTTGCAGAGCATGGCGGCGGCAGTCCTGTGGACTGGGATGAAAAAACGACCCCATGGCCGGTGTCGCGCCGTCGCGGCAACGCATTTGCGGAAGGTCTTCGCCAGGCTTTTGCTCTTCAGGCCAAGATCATCATCGTTTCTTCCTGGAACAACTACCGCAACGGCAGTTTCATGGAGCCGAACACTCTGGACCATGACGAGATGAGCAAAGTCATGCGCAACATGCTGGAACAGCATGGCTTATGACACTGAAAGCGAACTGCCTCGCTAAGACAGCCGCAAATTGAAGTCTTTCCTTAAATAAAATAAAAGAAGCCAGGAAATAAACGGGAAGCTTCATTCTGCGTTGGCGTCCTTATCAGATTCAGCTTTGGCTTGTTTCGCGGTTGATAAATCCAACCCCAAAAAAAATGTATCAGTGAATATGGATATCGGGATGTCCAGCGTGGCGAATACCACGGCCAGCACCCTTTCATCTATCCGTATTTTCCGATAGCCATGCCAGCCGTGGTAGAGTGATTCGGGGTCGCAATGAAAAGTTATGCGGCGCAGATCCGTGCGCAGCGCAGGGTATGGCGACTTTGGGGCGCTGCCCGACAGGCTCGTACGCTCATAAATCGTCGCACAGCCAGTCAGCAGCAAAGCGACCCAGGGCAATATGACGAGATATTTTTTCATGTCCTAGTTCCTGCTTTTTTCTTGAACTCTTGGCGGTCTAGTCCATTATCTTCAACCACATGCCAATCACCGTCCAAGGCTTCAGGCCAGCAGCCGCGTCACCAAAGCGGCATTTTCCTCGACCATGTTGTCGCAATCAAGCCGGTTCATGCCGACATTGATGACATCGCCGGGTTTGATGTTACGCAGGGCGTAATCAAAGCCCATGACCGGGTCGATGCGGCCGGCACCAAGGATTTTGTAGGCGATGCAGGGCTTGTCCAAGGCACGGATCAATGCCACCGCCTGCGCCATGTCGTCGAGCTGGAATCTTTCACCGCCCGCCTTGGAATGGACGCTGCCGCAGTTGAAGAATGGCACGGAATGGAAATCGACGATGTTCATGGTGTCGACCCATTCGTGAGCCTGAAGGTTGTGGGCGGCGACGCCGACTGGCACCCCTTTGGCCTTCGCATAGTTCACCCAGCCCCGGAGGGTGGAGCTGTCCTTTTCGGCGAACAACCGGTCAATCAAGCCGCCATGAAAAAACATGGCTTGGCAGCCGATAGCGGCCACCCGGTCGATGGCTTCTTCCATGCTCTCGTAGGTACGAAAGGAGACCTGCGCTATCCATTGCATCGGCCCGCCCATGGCCAGATAGCGCTGCGTCGTCTCAATGACGTGCGCAGTCTCATTGTTGGTGACAAAGGTGTTGATGCCGGCATTCCAGGCCCGATCCCAGGTTTCCAGAATCCGCTCCGGCGTATAGTACGTGCGCATGGCGTCGTCCCGAGCCTTGTTCTGATGGCTAAAACCGCCAAACGGATTTGCTCCGATCAGCAAACGCGTCATCGTCAATCCACAAAAATCGACTGTCGGCAACATCGTTCCTGCCCGCCTTTCCTGAATATCGTCACAACATTGCTTTCGCCTGCCTTTTGCCGGCGCTTGCGCTCCTGTTCATGGAGTCAAACCTGCTTTCCTGCCACTACCATAACTCCGGTCGCACTCTAAATCAAATTCATCATGCTGTACCCGTCTGCCTCTGTCAAACTAAATGTGTTTGGCAGCATTCCAGATAATGCGTTTATTTTCTCAAATTGAGCCAGGTGATTAAATATCCCAGGATAAACTTGAAAAACTAATTGATGGCGGTTAGAGTACTTTTTTGCGGGTTCATGCTGCTTCGTTGGGTTTGGAAGACACGTCTGGGTGGTGTGAGCCGGCTCGCTGTATCATAGCAACTGTTATTCGGTCAAGAACATAGTCCCTAATGGGATGGTTGTGAAATACATAGATGTCAATTCAATGGTCGGGCGGCGTGGCCTGAAGCACCCCCGCGAAATCTGGAGCACGGACGATGTTCTCCAGAGCATGGACCGGGCGCATATCGACGCCGCAGTAGTAGCCAGTGCCTGGTCGCGGGATTACTCGCCCAACTATGGCAATGAACGCCTGTTGGCGGAATTGTCCCGGAGTGAGCGGCTGTACGGCAGCTATACGGTCGTGCCGAATGTAATTTCCGATTCGCCGACCGCCGAGCAGATGACCGACTTCATGCGTCGACACCGTCTGGTCGCTGCTCGGATGTTCCCGCGCAGTCACTTCTTCGCGCCAGACGATCGCACGATGGGCAGTTATTATGCGGCGCTGGCCGCTGCCGGATACCCGCTAATAGTTGAAGCTTCCGAGCTGGACTTCCGGGAACTGCAACAGATTCTCACGGCACATCCTGACCTGAATGTCATCTACTTGGGTGTGTATTGGCACTTGACGCGCCTGTTAGTACCGTTGCTGGACGGGTTTCCGCGCCTCCATATTGACTTTTCACTGATGCAGGCCAATGCGATTGTTGAACGCCTGGTAAAGCGCCTGGGAGCTAAACAGCTGCTGTACGGCAGCGGACTGCCGAGGATGAGTCCAGGAGCGGCGCGTGCTTTTATCGACTATGCAGATATTTCCGCTGAGGACAAGGCGCTGCTCGCGCACGGAAACGCGGAACGGCTATTCAGGATCAACCCGCCGACGCAGAACTTCCGGCCAGCAGACGAATTGGTGCAGACGGCGCTGCGCGGTGAACCGCTGCCGCTGCCGGTTTTCGATTCGCATACGCACATATTGGGTGATCCTTACGAAGCTGGCGGTCAGGCGCCGATGCTGGAAGGCGACCTGGAGCATATAAGCCGCTTGTATGCCAGAATGGGCGTGACAAAATACTGCGTGGCACCCTGGCTGGGAATCTGGACGGATAAGCCGGCTGGCAATCAAGCGGTGATCGAGATGACGCGGCAACAACCAGAGGCCGTATACGGCCTGATAATGGTGGACCCAGCCTACAGCGAAGATGATGTCCGCGCTCAGGCAGAGCTTTTCCACCTGAAATATCGCATTCCCGGCATGAAGACGCTTTTCGCCCGTTCAAAAATCCGCTATACTGACCCGGCCTTCGCGCCTTGGTGGGAGATCGGCAACGCCAACAAGCTCTTCGCCCTGATGGACCCGGGCGCCTATCCGCAGTTTTTGGGGGATATGGCGGAACTCGCGGAGAACTATCCGGATATCGCCTTTTTCCTGGACCATGCAGGCCGGGATTGGGATGCGGCGGAGAGCAATGTTGCGCTGGCAAAACGCCATCCAAACCTCTACCTGCAACATACTTACACAAGCAATACCGAAGGCGTAATTGAATACTTTGTGGAATCGGGCATGGAGGATCGCCTGCTCTACGGAACAGACTCGCCGATGCGCGACCCGCGTCCGCAGTTGGGCTGGATTGTTTATGCCAATATATCGGAAGCCGCAAAGCGCAAGATATTGAGCGGTAATATGCATAGGTTGCTGCGGCGGGCCTTTGACGGCGGGCCATATAATCAGGTGTTTTGAGGTTGTGTTTGCCCGACAGGTGGCAAGGGAGGAATCGATGATGGGCGAATTGAGCCAAAAAAGCCGGACAGCGGCGCCATTATCCAAGTTCCGGCCTGGCATTGGCAGGCTTATGGTGTTGACCACAGCCTGGGTCATCCTCATGCAAGCGGTGGCGGTTGGAAAGGAAAGGACATCAATGATGAGTGAATCAAGCGAAAAAAAGCCGGACAGCGGCACTGTTGTCCAAGTTCCGGCCTGGCATTATCAAACTTACGATGTTGACCCCAGCCTGCCCTATCCTCGTGCAAGCTGTGGCGGCTGGAAAAAAGACCTGATTCCGATTGCGCCGGCCCATACAGCAGTGGTTGTGATGCACGCCTGGGACTGTGGAGACAAAGATGGCGACGGCGCCGTGTACTATAAATTGGTCGACTACGTGCCCCGCAGCGATGTGATAATCAGAGACAGGTATCCCGGCTTTATGAGCAAATTGCGCACGGCCGGCTTTAACGTCATTCATATCGGCGCAGGCTACGAACGTAGTATCGACAAACTCCCTGGCTATGCTCGGGTGCGGGCGCTGTGCCCGAAGGAACAGGTTTTGGAGGCCATCCAGCCAGACCCAGTGCTGTTGCAATTGCGTCAACTGCATTACGATCGGGTGCTTTATGGCAAACACCTTGACGAGCTGCGCCGGACGCAGGAAATACGCATCCGCGACTTTGGCGTGATGCCAGAACCGGATGAGGATGTCGCCTGCACGAGTGAACAGCTGTTTGCCTGGTGCCGCAAGCATGAGATCAACCACCTGATCTACACCGGCTTTGCCGTCAACGCCTGCCTGGTCAGCTCGCCCTGCGGACGCATCGACATGACTCGCCGGGGGATTATGTGTTCGCTGATCCGCGACCTGACGTCGGCGCTGGAAAGCAAGGAGTCATGCACTACCGAGGCGTTCAAAGAACAAGGCGTGTGGGCCTTCTCAATCTGGGGCGGATTCGTCTTTGAGCAGGCTGATATTGAAAAATACTTGTTCGGCCAAAATTAATTCCTATCCATACAAAACTTCGCTCATTGCCAAAGATTCTGATGGAGAAAAAAACATCCTTCAACGGGTTACAGAAACTTGACTTTGTCATCAAGCAGCTCAGTTGGCTGACGACAGCGTCGCTGCTGGCGGCGGTGATAGCGAGAAAAGGCTTTGGCGCGTCACTCTGGCCGCCTTGGTTCGATGCCTGGGTCCTGCCGGTGCTGGTCGCCGCCGCAGTCGGCTATCTGACCAACTACATTGCTATCTGGCTTCTTTTCAAGCCCTACGGCAAGCATTTCGGCTTTGTCCAAGGCGTCATCCCGCGTGAAAAAGCCAAACTGGCCGTAAAACTCGGCGAGGTCATTTCCGAAAGCCTGCTGCCGCCGCTGGAGTTGGCCAACCAACTCGGCGCCGTCGTCAAAGACTATCTGCAAAATCCGTCTTTGCTCGAAGATATCCGGCAAAAAGTCAACCTCTACCTGAAAAAGCATCAATCAGCGATTGCGGCTTTTCTCTTCCCCTATCTTGAGCAAGCGATCCGCGCCGCTGTGCAGCGCAACTTCACCTCTGAGAATCTCTATGCGCTGTTCGACAACGTCGTCATAAAATGGCTGGACGTGGAAAAGAACCGCCAGATGGCAGCGACGGTGATCATCCGGGAAATCAAGCTCAAGGCCCCTCAGCTGACTGCCGTCATCAAACGGCAATTCCGTGACGCCGCGGAAACGTACATCAAAGAGGAATTTCCGCACCTGTGCAGCTGGCTGCCGGTTGACGACTTCGTGGCCAAACTGATTGATCACCTGAACTGGGAGCAGATTCAACGCCAGCTCGAAGACCGGCTGAGCGACGATGAGACCCAGGAAGCCATCTGCGAACAACTGGTCGAACTGGCGCTCAAAATTCGCGACTACTTGCAAAGCCAGGCGGCTTCCGGGAAACTGCAAGAACTGCTCGCCAAACACCAAGACAAGGCCGAAAAGCTTCTACGCAGCGCCATTGAGGAAAACCTCCCTGCCCTGGTTGATCAATGGCTTCGGCGAGACCAGGTCTGGGAAGTCATCATCAACCATCTCATGCCTCTGGCCCAGGCGTTCATCCTCGAACGCTTGCAAAACGACAAAAACGCCATTATTCGCCAGCTTGACCTGCCTGGGAAAATTGAGAAATCGGTCATGGCAATGGACATGCATCAAGTCCACCGCACCATCAACAGCGTCTCCGGGCGTCACCTGGTAGCGATCCAGCTGCTCGGATACCTTCTCGGGGCCGTCGCCGGATTCCTGATGATTTTTGCGAATTGACAAGGAGGCAAGGGTTTTCGCGTATAAAAATGGGGGGGGGAACCAGCGACAGCGGGGGAAACCGTTTATGCCGTGAATGCCCTTGCCGGAAGGGCATTTCCGAAGTACGGCGGAGACCTCCGACTGCTTCCTGAAGCCCCTCTACACCACGGTAGAGAGTGAAACTTTATCTTTTTCCCAAACACCCGAAGAACCACAAAACTTCGCACATTACCTAATTTTTCCCTTATGCTTCGGTGATGATTTTTTCCGTGATTAGGGCATGAAAATGCGCCGACAACTGTTTGGGAACAATGCCTCCATTCAGAAGGATACCGATTTCCATGTTATCGTTCATTGCTTTGTCAGTAAGATTGGCGCTGGTTATCATGGCTGTCTCACCGTCCGCGACGGCACATTTGGCATGGACTGCTGCTGGAACCTTTGCATTGGGCTGTTTCCAGATATGAAAGTGGGCGGCAGGAAGTCTGCTCTTGAGCGTTGCAATGGAATCAACGGAGACCTTGCCTCCAGCTTCCAGAGATTGTTCAAGAAGAAAATTCATGGTGACATTTCGCTCCTGGGCATCCTGCAAGGCATCCATCACATTTGGTATCGCATATACCACATAACTAACGATGAACAAATCCTTTTTCGCGGCTCTGATGACCTGAAGCAGAGCTTCTTCCGTCTGGCGCACAGGGACAGAAGCGGTCGCAGGCCCAGTCCAGAGCAGCTCCTGCTGGCCGTAGCGTCCCGTTTGTCTGGCAACTGCCTGGGCTGCAAGCAGGGACGAAGACAGTTCGGCGCCACCGATAGAGGTGTCATTCTGTAGAATCTCCAGCAATTTAGCGAATAGTTTCCTATTGCAGTTAGGGCCGCAATTGTCCATAATCGCATCTGCCAAGTCTTCGCCATCAAGGCCAATGACGGCCTTGGCCAGCGCCGTGATTCGGTTAGGCGAGAGTTCCAGGGCTATCTGGGCGACGATGTCATAGAATTCCTTCGTCATGACAGGCCCTCCCGTTCAGTGAAAAATGCGGTGTCCTTGCACTCGAAGGTCGGCACGACCAACGCCCGATCCAAGTAGCGGTTTCCTGCCTCACAGGAGGTCTCCGCGAGAAATACGCAGGCATGGCAGGCTGCCCCATGCAATGTTCTGTCCTCATTGGGCTTGTGCATTGAACACAAAGGATCCGAAGAGCAAATTCCAGCCCGATGCAATGCTTGGTCAAGGATATGCTCCAGCGAATCTGCTTTGCCGAGTTCCACGAGTCCTCCAAGAGTCCCGTCAGAATCAGGGGCAGCAGTGTACAGCAGGATGCCGGCCATGGGGGTGCTGCCATGGCTGGCATAAACCCGCTCCTGGATGCTGGCTGCATTGTATCCGCATTCCAAGGCGAACTCGCGGATAATCAGATGGGCAAGGGTATGGAGCATATAGTACCGCGCGCCTAGATAGCCTGCGTCAGGCTTCTGATGATGGGCAATGCGCCACCCCTTGTAACCTTCATTAAGCGTAGCATTGCGCTGCTTAACTGTTTCCTGCTGTTCCCACGCCTGAATCTTCTTCTCATTGAAGCGGATGAATATGCCTTCGCCATGAACCTCGCAGGCTGGAACCCATTCCAATTGATGCTTTGAGAGCGGAGCTATGGAGACCTCTTCGCCTTCCTCTGCAAGCTCAACCGAGGATTCAATGCGCGTATAGCCAATGAGCGCATTGACTTTGCGCAATCTGTCCAGAAGCAGCACACCATCAATCATATCATTGTATTTCTGCGGGACAGGCGTCTTTGTAGAATGGAAGTTGGGCCAATCAGTAGGCGGGTTCGGCTGGCAGAGCACCTCCCACTCTGGTATTTTCAAATCAATCTCCTGAGTGGAAGTTGTTGCGGAAGCATCACCTTTTCTGTGTTCCTCTATTGCATGCCAGATGACTTCAGGAGCCCACTTGTCCAAACCAGGTATGGAATGAGTTGCTTTCAAGGTTCGCAGCATGATTTGCAGCACTTCCAATGATATTGCCTCCTGAAAGACATTCCAATGGTCGGAAATCAATTGCCGTAGTTCATTGCGTTCGGTGGGGATAGCCAAGACTGACATGGTCACCGGAAACCACCCATTAGTGGCGCCCAACAGGATGGTTCGTAATTTCTCATCGCACCCTTTTTTTTCATTGTTTAGATGAGGATGATAACCTCGGCATGCAGGGAGATTCTTCTGCCCCTCCACGCCAAAGGCGAATGCCATGGAACGAGATGCCCCGCAGGAGCATTTCACCCACAGGTTTTCAGTCTGCAAAGAGGCCTTGTCCTCGTAGAAAGACAACGAACCTTTGCAATCGGAAGGCCCGCCGTGAACGAACCACCGCCAAGGAAAGTCATCCAGATGTCCGTGTGGACATGCGACCAGAAAACGTGAAGGCACGGCCTGCGCTCTGCCAGTCTTTGCCTTGGGGCAGTTGTCATGGTAGAAATGCGTCCGTTCTGGGTGATAGGCGTTATGCTGCAATTGAAAGATATTGCCGTCGTATTGACCGAGATGGCCGCAATTGACGCAACGCAGCCATAACGGGAAGGGACGGACGGGAATGCCTTTCAGTCTCTCGGGCGTATATGGGTTCTTGCTGTCGTTGTCTGCCAGCGGCGGCATCAGTAATTCGGTCACGTTTGCATGCAAGACATTGCGCACGGCGTTCAGCAGACGATTTTCAAAGATTGGCGTGCAAAGGTCCTTGCGCCAGAACTCCAGCCCCATGGTCACCACGGAAAGGTTCGGCAGATCAATCAAAGCGCCAGGGCCATACGTCCAAAGCAATTGGCTGGGTCGTATCTGCCCCACCTGGTGTTTCTTGTTTCCTCTGCTCATTGTTTACCACCTTGTCCATTGGCGGACTTCTGGAAGTCCCAGGCTTCATCGTCCAACGAGGGATTGATCTCCAGCACCAGATTCACCCCAGCCTCGACTTCGCGCATGGAGAAGGGGACTGTAAAGTCATCCCAAAGCTCTTTGCCAGGCTCGTTCAGAAGATTGACGACATTTCCCTGTCCCTTCTTCTTTTCATAGCCCAATCGGCGTCCGGGGATTTTGTTTTCCTTCGACCATTTGTCAAGCCTGCTGGCGGCCATATTTTCTGTTGCCGTTTTGACGTCTTGTTTGTCCTCAACAGACCATGCCCGTTCCGCTAGGACTCCCTTGACATGGATTGCCTGCTGGCAGGTGGGAGCTGTCATAGCCTGGGCGCCCTCATTCGGAGCAAACGCTACATTTCCCATCCGCAGAAGGCTGACCATTGTCCCCGTCATCCCCCGATCCAGTGCACGGGCGGCAAATGGGGTGACTGACTGCGCTTCCACGTGTTTGTAGAAGGTGGAGTGGTAATGTTCAAACGTTTCATAATGAGAGAAGTCACGTGGGCGCGACCAGGCCAGGACCGTGTACACAAGGCCTGGGAAGGCTCGCCCTACACGGCTGGTTGCTTGAATATACTCCGCTGTGTTCTTCGGCTGGCCGTTGACAACCATCAAGCCGAGACGGTTCACATCAACACCGACGGAAAGCATGCTGCTTGCAAGAACCACATCCATCCCTTTCGGCTCGTCTTTCTGCCAGTTCTTTTTAAAGCGAATTTCCAGATGGTCAAGTTTCTTGGGAATGTCCTTGCTGTTGATCCGCGAAGTCAGTTCGTCAACATTCCGCACCTTGCGCTGGGCAAGTCCAGGACGCGGGAGATTCCTGTCCAGCGCGACCCGATAGGAGCGGGTTTGCACATCGTCTTCCGCCAGACGGCGCATGCCTCCAAGTTCCCGCAGGGAATTGAAGTATCCTATCAGCGTCATATACGGGTCAGCCAGTAGTCCGAAATGCTCAAAGAGCGCTTGCGCCCCGGTCAATAGTGCCACGTAGGTACGAATCAGCACTGCGGGTCGGGATGCCCCAGGAGCGCAAATGCCTATATAGCGGCGGCCAGGGCTTTGCGAAGTCGGGCGCTGCACGGAGAAGAAATTATCCTCAATGTCCAGTCCATGCGGTGGGAAGATGCTAACCTCCCGCAGGAACACATTGAGTATTTGCTGGTCAGCCTTTCTGACGGTTGCGGTTGAAGCAATGACCTTAGGGCGCACTTTTTGTCCTTTGTACTCCCAACTGCACAGTTCGTCAATGGCGGTTTCATAGAGGCCGACCATCGTCCCCAGTGGTCCGCTGATAAGGTGAAATTCATCTTGGATAATGAGGTCTGGTGGCCGAATTGCCAGGATTGCCTTTTTCTTAACGGCAGGAAGTCGCCCCTTCTGGCGGTGAGCGCCAGTGCAAGAGCCAGGCCACATCAGTCCGCAACGCGGGCATTCCTCTGACACTTTCCCAAACAAGGTGCGGATTTCACCTTTCCATGCCATCATGGCAAATTTGTCCACCGTGGAAATCAGCATGGTCGGTGGACGATGATAGATTTCCTCATCTACAACCAGGATGGGGAGGCCATTCGGCGAATGTTTCTTGCTGAACGGGCATTGGTGAAGTTTGTCTCCGCAGAAGATGCTGGTACGCCCCGTGTCGGTATCCACCTCAATGTTTTTGCCAGGGTCGATTGCCTCGCCGCACCAGGGGCAAGTAGTCAATTGGGCTGGGGTGGAGGCCGAGCCAAAGAGGTTGTCCCGTTCGTTCTCCACCGTTCGGTTGCTTTGCTCTGTAGAATTGGGCGTTACTTGCTTGCCTACCCACAGGCCGAGAGTAAAGGGCTCTTCGCCCCAAAGCTTCGGCGCTTTCCGGCGTTGCAGCTCCATGGCGCAGAGCAGCGCCGAGGCGCGCTGGAACTGCTGGATTGTCAGCAGGCGGAGCGTATAGCGCATGATGACTGTGAGACCCCGGCTGCTGTCCAGGCCGCCTGGGTTCTTTTGTAAACGACGGATGGCCATGGCAAAGGCCGCTACGCCCAAATATGCTTCAGTTTTGCCGCCGCCAGTGGGAAACCAAAGCAGGTCAGCGATGGCTTTCAACGGCTCGGTGCGGTCATTATGTGCGGGATTGGCCAGGGATGGCACAGACAGCAGGATGAACGCCAACTGGAAGGGACGCCAACTGTGATTCTTCGGGATGTCGATTTCGCCTTTGGTGGGATTCTCGCCCCTGCGCCTGGCCAGGGAGTAGATGGTATGGACACGCTGGTCCGCCATGACACTGTTAGCAAAGCGAAATGCCGCCAGTGCCTCCGCATTGTCTTGGAGCGTCTGAATCCCCTCGCGCAGTCGCACCAATATCTTTCTGCATTGTTTCAGGGTGTCCTTGACCGGGGTGGAATATCTGGCGAACCCGGGCAATTGAGACCGTTCATTTTGTTCGTCAATCCAAGCCTCGTAGTCATCCGTCAGGATGGACAGCCCGACAGTCAGTTCTTCTTTCGGCAATTCAGCCAGCCGCCGCATGTTCAGCCAGCCTTCGGTCAGCAGTTTCCGCATTGAGGCGCGGTCGTCAGCGTCCCCGCCAGGTGTTTCGGTGACTGGCACTTCGTATTGGGGCATAACAACTGTCTGAATGGCTGTGGCATGTTCGGGATTTTCCAATGACACATCCGCATGGACAGAGATGCCATGCCCGACGGCAAACTCGACCTTGTTCCGATACATCATTTCCAGACTCTGAAGCTCCCTGTCATCCTCTTTGCTGGAGAGGAGGGGGCGCCTGCGAAACACCGCCCCTGCTGGTGAGGTGACCTTCAACTCCGGCTGGAAAATCCAGGCGGCATCCTGATTGACATTTGGCTTGGTCTGCTCGTTGATCAGAGACAAAGTCACCAGACGTGTATTGTCAGGAAGCATTTTGGAAACATTGCCCTGTACCAGAACCAGCGGACAATTCTCATCCACAACAAAGGGCGCGATGCGCCCTTCCTTCAGATGCAATGCCTTCACTCCGCCTGCCGGATTCCGCTTCCAACAGCGCATTGGCTTTCCAGACGCATCCACGGCGCTTTCACTGCCAGTGCGTTCATAGCACCCCCAGGTGGCCGATAATTCTATTGCAGGCAACGAACCGTCAATGCAGAAGGTGAAACCCAGGGAAGAGGGAGTCAGGGACTGGTTGTATTTCACGTCCAGCAATTGCTCATCCTGCTCGTCATCCATATCCGACACCGCCAAATCCGCTAGATTCCGATGGTCTTCATTGGCTGCAAGGATGGTTGGCTCTGCATTGTCTTCCGATGCGGTGAAGGGCATGGTCTCACCCTGTTCATCGGCAGGAATCTTCGGGGACAGTTTGCCGACCAAGTAGCGATCCCGCACGCTCATGCCGACAATTTCCTCGCGCTCGCCCAAAGCAGGGCCAAGAAGGTCATCGCTCATGGCAAGCTGAAGCAAATCCCGCACATAAGCCTGGTTCTTTACGTCCTTACAGTCCAGTTCCGGGAGTTCTTCGAATACAGGCAGGTTGTTGAGTTGCAAGGCGTGAGCGAATTTGTCCAGCTCCAAAGGCAGGAAAATAGGCGACTCGCCTGCAATTATATCGCCTGCCAACGGCAACGTTACGGCTATCCGCTCCAAAGGCAGCAGTTCGGTAAAGTCAACAATCCGATCAAAATAAAAGCGCAAGCCACCAGGGATATGCCTAACGAGATAAATGCGAC
>Ga0123334_1001503_pt1 | contig 28985 bp, 24 predicted proteins | sample BiotimSIPDNA_FD_89706 | JGI IMG/M metagenome (GOLD analysis project Ga0123334, IMG submission 89706) | Anaerobic biogas reactor microbial communites from Washington, USA - Biogas_R1 time_0 SIP DNA | ecosystem: Engineered > Bioreactor > Anaerobic > Unclassified | place: Washington, USA...
AGCAGGGCGGCGACCCGGCCTCGGTCGACTTCTGCTTCAAGAGCGGCCTCAACTACGTAATCTGCTCGCCCTACCGCGTTCCCATCGCTCGCCTCGCTGCGGCCCAGGCCGCCATCAAGGCGAAGAAGTAGGGCAAATCTTGTAGGACGGGTTTCCAACCTATCCAGCCAGGATGCCATCCCGGCCTACATGACGAGTGACATTCAAATGGGACGGTTTCGCTTCGGCGGGACCGTCCCGTTTGCTTTGGGCTCGACCACTCCTTTCGCACACGCGGACGCCCCCGGCCTGGCCGTCGGGGATTGGGGCTCATTGCCGTCCAGCACATAACATCAAACTGGCCTTGACATCCAGGCCGGAATCTCGATATTTCCTCCCAACTTCGCCCCATTCAGACGGGGCTATCGGTGTCAGGGACCTGCAGTTTGTCAGTCTCGAGGTGGGAAATGCTCGGGAAACGTTTGGAACGTCTATGGCCCACAACTCCCCGCAGTGCGTTCGTCACGGCCTTTGCCGTGAGCCTTTTGGGCGGAGTGGCGATCAATCTGCTGCTCGCACCGTTCGTTGGCCGTGTGGGAAGTTTTGGGGGGCTTCGGCACGACGGTTACTGGGAACTGGCAACCAACGTGGCTCAAGGCAACGGCTACGTTTTTGAGGCCGGCGATCCGCCCGTGTTCCATCGTCCGCCCCTCGTGCCGGCCCTGTTCGCCCCGCTGACGTTGCTGCCCGCCTTCTTGCACCGAACGGCGCTCGTCGTCATGCACAGCCTGATGATCGGGTTGACTTCTGCCCTCATGTTCGATTTCACCCGACGCGTGTTCGGCGGTTCGGCGGCCCGCTGGTCGCTTGCCCTCCTATTGGGGTACCCGTTTCTCTACTGGCACGTCAGGAATCCCATGAACGTCGTGATTCAGACGACATGCACGACGATCGTCCTCTATCTGCTGGGCCGCGAGTTGCTTGCGGCGTGTCAACGGGACAAACCGGTCGGAAATCTCGCCGCTCCTTGGCGGACGGTCTTGCTGGGACTTGCGGCCGGCGCGGCCATTCTGACCCACGGCACGATGTTGCTGTCGGTTCCGGTTCTGCTCGCCGCCACGGGCATCATCAGCCTTCGATTGGGCAGCATTCGCACGCTGAGAATCAGCCTGACTGCAGGGCTGATCGCTTTGTTGACGGTGGCCCCCTGGACGTATCGGAATTGGTGCGTCAGCGGCCGTTTCATACCGGTCGTCGGCGGAGCGGGACTGCAATACTACTTCGGACATGTCCATTGGGGATTCGACGGCCGGGATGATAGCCGTCAGCAATGGGCCAGAGTGATAGCTGCCAGCGAAGTCGGAACGACGGAAATGCTCAAGTTCTGCGGCTATACCGATCCGGCCTTGGACGCCATGGCCAACCGCCGCATGGTGCAGGATGTGCAATCCCACCCCGGTCGCTTCGTCAAACGGGCGGCGCTCAACGCGGTCGAGTTCTATCTACCGATCGTTCACGATGTGCTGTTGCCGAACTGGGGGACTTGGCGAAACCACGTCGAGCATGTGCTGCAATCGACCTGGCACTTGGGCCTCCTTGCCTTGGTTGGCGCCGGATTGTGGAGAAACCGGCGCAGCAGAGCGGCTTCCGCCGGGTGGATTGCTGTGGGTGCCATCGTCGGTCTATCGGCCTGCTACTGCCCCTTCGTGACCTGTATCACCCTGTGCCAATACTGCTTGCCGACGCTGCCGGTTCTGGCTTTCGTCGGCGCAACGGCCTTTTCCTGTCGGCCCGCGGTGAATTCGGAAGATGTCCCCGTCGACCAGGAACCGGTTTCGGAGCGGTTTCGGAGGCGGCGGGTTGGGTCGGGGCAAGGCCAAGTGGCCTTGACGGCCAAATGAGGGGTCGGTATCGTCTCGCGGCCCGTTTCTTTGCGAGCGTGGCTGCGCCGCTTCTGCAGCCAATTCGTTGGCTCAACTTGACTTTTTCAACGAGCTGCTGAGGTGGCCCGGCAGACGGGGAACGATACGCTTATTCGGGGTACAACCAGGAGAGGTTCAACCATGAAAGTGGCTGTCATCGGGGCGGGACCGGCGGGTTTGACCGCAGCGTACGAACTGACCAAGAAAGGCGTACAAGCCGACGTCTACGAGGCCAGCAACTTCGTGGGTGGAATGTGCCGCACCTTCGAATTGTGGGGCCAGCGCGTCGACCTGGGGCCCCATCGCTTCTTCAGCATGGACGATTGTGTCAATCGACTCTGGCTGGAAGTCGTCGGCGGCGACTGCCGCCCCATCGACCGACTCACGCGGCTTCTCTACAAGGGACGCCTGTTCCACTATCCTCTCAAACCGGCCAACGCCCTCTGGAATATGGGCTTCTTCGAAGCCGCCCGTTGCGCTCTGAGCTACTTTGCCGAGAAATTCAGACCCAAGATCGTCAATCCCGACGACCACTCGTTCGAATCGTGGACGGTGGAGAAATTCGGACGGCGGCTTTTCAATCACTTCTTCAAAGCCTATTCGGAGAAGCTCTGGGGAATCGCCTGCTCCGATCTCGACGCCGACTTCGCACGGCAGCGAATCAAGACTTTCACCCTGGGTGAAGCCATGAAGAGCGCCCTGGGACTGTCCAGGCAAAAACACAAGACGCTCGTCGACCAGTTCCTCTATCCGACCGGCGGGACCGGAATGGTCTACCAGCGGATGGCCGAGCGGATCGCCGCCGGCGGCGGACAAGTGCTGCTCAGCCAACCTATCCGGCGAGTCCTGTCGCAAGACAATCGCATTTTGGGAATCGAGTCGGCCGCGGGGGACCGGTTCGAGTACGACCGAGTCATTTCCACCATGCCGCTGACGTCGCTGGTTCGCGGCCTGGGCTCACTCCCCGACAACGTGCTCGATGCGGTCAATTCCCTCTACTTTCGCAATACGATCCTCGTCTATCTCCACGTGGAGGGCGCCGACCTCTTCCCCGATCAATGGCTCTACGTCCATTCCCCCGAACTGGAAACCGGGCGGGTCACCAACTTCCGCAACTGGCTTCCAGAACTCCACGCCGATCGTGCCAATACGATCCTCGCCCTGGAATACTGGTGCTACGACCTCGATCCCATCTGGGTCGAAACCGACGAATTGCTCATCGAGCGGGCAACACACGAAATCCGTTCGACCGGCCTGATCGGCAAACGGCAGGTGCTGGACGGGCACGTCGTGCGAGTCCATCGCAGCTATCCGGTCTACGAACGGGGCTACAAGAAACACCTGGCCGAAGTGATCGCTCACGTGGACCGGTTCGAGGGCCTGGTGCCCATCGGCCGCTACGGGGCCTTCAAATACAACAACCAGGACCACAGCATCCTCATGGGACTCGTGGCGGCGGAATCGCTCACCGAACAGACCCAGGCGAACCTCTGGTCGATCAATACCGATTACGACACCTACCACGAATCGGCCCAGGTCGCGCCGCATCGCCGAGCGGCCTGACCCTCCCTCTCCCCCTTTGTCGGCACATTTCCCATGTCGCTCGAACGTGTCGCTTCGATGCTGCCCACGACTGCCGGTGGGGCATTTCGCCTGGGTTTTGTTGCCGCCCTTGTCGTCGGCCTGACCATCATTCTGGTCGTGGGACCCTTGGCCGGCGTCTCGGAAAAGTTCGCCAGCGAAGGACACGACGGTTATTGGCAACTGGCCGGCAACCTCATTCGAGGCAACGGCTACGTGTTCGAAGCAGGCGGACCGGTCGTATTCCATCGGCCTCCAATGGCCCCCCTCCTTCTCAGCCCCTTGACGCTGCTTCCGCAACCGCTGCAACGGCCGGGTGTGGTCCTACTGCAGAGCCTGCTGGTCGGGCTCACCTGCGGCCTGGCTTTCGATCTCACGCGGCGAGTCTTCCACCTGCGAGCCGCCCGGGCATGCCTGCTCCTCTTGCTGAGCTATCCCTGGCTCTATTGGCACGTGAAGAACCCCATGAACGTGATCGCCCAAATGGCCTTCACCACGCTCGTGCTCTATCTGATCGGCCGAGAACTGTTGATCGCCCGCCACGGCGACGCGGCGACGCGGCAACGCTTCTCGCTGGCGGCGGCACTGGCGCTGGGACTGGCGGCCGGATCGGCGATCCTCACTCATGGCACGATGCTCCTCTCGGTGCCCGTCCTCCTGGCAGGAGCGGCGGTCATCGGCCTGCGGCTCGACGGCATGAGGACCGTGAAAGTCGGCATCGCGGCTGGCCTGATCGCGCTCTTCCTGCTCGCTCCCTGGACCTATCGCAACTGGCGAGTCACCGGACAGTTCATGCCGGTCGTCGGAGGCGCGGGGCTCCAGTACTTCTTCGGCCACGTCCACTGGGGATTCGACGGCCAGGACGACGGCCATCGTCGCTGGGATCGTATCGTGGCCGCAAGCGTCGGCGAAACACGAGACGTAACCCATTTCTGGGGCTTCAAGGATCCGGCCCTGGAGACTAAGGCCAACCGCCATATGGTGGAGGACCTCCGCGCCCATCCCGCTCGTTTTGCCAAGCGGGTGGCGCTCAACGCGGTCGAGTTCTACGTGCCGATCGTTCGCGACGTGCTCATGCCCAAGACAAGATCCGGCCTCGGCGCCGTAGCCCGGCGGGCCGCCTTGTCGGCGTGGCATCTGGGACTCGTCGGCCTTGGCCTCCTTGGGCTTTACCGGAACCGCCGGCAACCAGCGGCCGCCGCCGGTTGGCTTGCCGTCGCGGCCGTCGCCGTCCTGGCCGGCTGTTACATGCCGTTTGTGGCGAGTATCGGCCATAATCAGTACGTGCTGCCGACGCTTCCCGTGCTGGCCTTCTGCGCGGCGTCACTCTGCGGCTCACCTGTCGCCGCAACGACCCAAGAGAGTTCCGTCCGACGCGTCCCACGCCCCATAGGCCTGCAACGTTCTCTGGAAATGAGTCGAACGGACTGGCGAAACGGCGATTGATATGCTTCGCCGTTTCCCGGTTCGCAACCCTGCAAACTATCCCCGAGCAATCCCATGTCGCTTCTGAAACGCTTTGAATCTCGTCTTCCATCGACAGGCGTGGGGGCCGCCCTTGTGAGCTTCATCGCGATTGCCGGGCTTGGGCTCGCCATCCTGTCTGCCCAGAGAGTCGCCGGTACTGAACGCAGTTTCGCAGGGCCATGTCACGACGGCTACTGGGAACTTGGGATCAACTGGATTCGCGGATACGGCTATACGTTCGAGCCGGGCGGTACGCCGGCGTTCCATCGACCGCCGCTCGTGCCCGGATTGTTCGGTCCGTTGACGCTGCTCCCCAAGCCAGTGCAGCGCCCCGCACTGATTCTGTTGCAGAGCCTGATGCTGGCAGTCATGTGCGGGCTGACGTTCGACTTGACCCGCCGCGTCCTGGGGCCGCGGGCGGCGCGCTGGTCATTGGTCCTTCTGTTGAGCTACCCGTTCCTGTACGTCGATGTGGCGAGCCCCCTGAACGTCGTCACGCAGGCGATGTGTGTGACCGCCGTCGTCTATCTCCTTGGCAGGGAACTCCTGCTTGCTCGTTCGACTCGGAACCTATCCCAAAGCCGCCAAACAGATCTCTCGTGGGCGGTGGCTGACGGCAGCAGTTGGAATCCTGGGATCGGCTCTGAGAATCGCGACGTTCCGTCTCTCTCGTGGGTGAGGGCGGTTCTGCTTGGCCTTGCTGCAGCCGCCGCAATCCTAACCCACGGAACAATGCTCCTGGCCGTCCCACTGCTCATTGCCGGTGCCGGCCTGGTCGGCATCCGCCTGGGCAGTCTCCGCGTGATCAAGGTGGGTGTGGCAGCGGGCCTGATCACTCTGCTCACGCTGGCACCGTGGACCTACCGCAACTGGTGCGTTACCGGGCGGTTCATCCCTGTCGTTGGCGGTGCGGGGTTGCAGTACTTCGTCGGCATCGAGCGCTGGAGTTACGACGAGTTCGACGGTCAGAAACCTGCCTGGCAGCGGATCGTCTCGGCGAGTCTGGGCCGAGACATAACCGACACGACGGAACTCATCCATTTCTGGGGCTTCAAGGATGCGGCATTGGACGCGATTGCCAATCGGCGAATGGTCGATGATCTGCGAGCGCATCCTGGCTTCTTTGCCAAACGCGTCGTGTTGAATGCCGTGGAGTTCTACGCACCTTCGGTTCGCGAGTTGCTGATGCCGAGAACCGCCCCGACGAAGCGATATGTTGCCCGTCGAGGGGCCATGTCGATCGTTCACGTCGGCCTGTTGGTGATGGGCGGGTTGGGAATCTGGCGGACTGCTCGTGAGAAGAAGTCCGGCCCCTTGTGGCTGGCTGTGGCGAGCATCGCCGTCCTGGCCGGGGGCTATCTGCCCTTTGTCGCGGGCATCAGTCACTGCCAATACTGCCTCCAGACCCTACCGCTCCTGGCGTTCCTCGCCGCCGCCTCTGTGAAAGAGCCGTCTCAAGAGTGCAAAGAACGGGCGGCTTCTGCCGAGACGTTCAAACTCATCGCCTATGTCCCGAGACCGCTGGGATTGCGGCCCCGCAGACGTTTGAATCACATCGGCTCATAGCTCGGATCGCTCGTCCCACATCAACTCCGGCGGCACATACCTTCGGTCATTCTCGCTCATTCTCGCCTCCAACTCCTCGATCGCGGCATCTTCGCCAAGCTCCGCAACGGCCTTCTCGGCAGCCGAACGAAAACGGGCGATCTCCGCTTCACCCGCTGGGGGTGGTACAGGTCGCGAAGCGCGAACCCCTGCACTTGCGTCCCACCAGGGACCCCAGGTCCTGACGGCGTAGCACAGCACGATTGCTTCCACCGGCCCCACTCCGTCGCATCGCATCGCATCGTAGAACATGCGATGTCAACACGTTAGAACATGGTTGTCTGCTTTTCTGCCTTCGGATGTCGCTTGAGGTATGCGAGAAACTCGCGCTCAAGCTGCAACTCTTCGGCAAGTGCCGACAAGTTGAGTTGCCGCAGTACGTCGATGGTTATGGGCCGTTTTGCATCCCAGAACACAAATACAGAATAGAACTCCCGGGCAAGATTGGAGTTAAGCATTGTGGCGATCAGTTTTGCTTCCTGTCTGGAATAGCACGGCACGAAGTACGATGTATCGTCAAGTACGATCGGCTTGCCTTCGAGGTTTCCAATCTCCGCGAAAGCGAGTCGCTTGTAGAACCCGGAAATGGCCACCTTGAACGGAGCAAACGAGTATTCGCCTACGCCGAATACGGAGAACCGTGGTCGGTTCTTGTAGATCGCACTGCCCCTCTTGTCAAGTTTTCCGGCGTGGCGGTTCAGATACTCCCAGGTCTTTGGGGCAGTCCTTTCAATCACGGAAGTATCCTCGCCGACCGTCTTCTGCGTGACAAGCATCCACCGCGTAGGATGCTCGGTGGAACCATTGGCGACTTCTGAACTCTTCAGCATCGGATACAAATACTCGGTCTCAATCTCGACGACTTCTCCATTGGCATTGACGAGGCGTCCTCCTTCTTCGCGAAACTCCATAACGCCGCTGCAATCGTGCTTGACGCCCGAACGCCACCGGTAAACCTCTCGGCCGCGTAGATGCTTGAGCCGTTCATACGTTCCAACGTCTGCCAACAGTCGTCCGTCGTGATATCCAAGGGACCGGCCCCTTTCAGCGTTGGCCAGTTGGCTGTAGACATCGCAGTCCAAACTGCGAGAACCTGGGGCAAACTGACACACAAGCAGGCAAGCATCAACAGCGGCATTGAAATGTTTGGCGGCGTCAATCCCGTAGAGAGCAGCACTCCCAATATTGAGTTGGCGCTTCCATGCGTGACAAGCACCTTTCTTGCGACCGCCGTCTTGCAGAGCATTGCTAGGGTCGCCCTGCGGCCGTCAAGACATTCGAGCAGTTGGATGAGCATCCATTCCGAAATGTCGAAATTGCTCTTTCCGGTTATCGCATCAAGCCCAGCGTACCTGTGAAAGTTGGACTTCTCGGGCAGATTCGAGCTTCCCAATACCCCCAACCCCGAATTCGTAACCCAAGGTGGATTGCCGATCACCAGAATTGGCTCCGCGCAGGTCCCCAACAGACTGGCCCAGTCCGTAGAGAAAAAGTCAGCCTGTGCGACTTTTGCCTTGCCTCCTTGGGGATGATCGGCCAAGAGCCGAGCAGCAGCATCAACATACGCTGGATTAATATCCCGTCCCAATACCTGCTCCGCGGACGAGAATGCTTCCAATGCTGCGAGGAGAAAGCTACCTTCTCCGCATGTTGGCTCAATGATCGTCGCAGGCTTTGCTCGCAATTGCGATAACACACTGCATGCGTCACGTGCTAGAGAACACGGCGTTTGGAAATCGCCGAACTCTTCAATCTGTTTCGTCTTCTTCCTCGGTGGCATTCCACCTATTCCTCCAACTCCTTCCATCCCGCCGCCATCACCAGCGAAATCCGCTCCACGTCATACACGCAACCGCCCCAGGTCCCGCCCCCGGCAAGTTGAAGCTGGGCCCAGAGCTGTGTCTCCGGCGGCAGGAGCGGGTCGGGCGAAAGATCGTCGCGAGGCGGGCGATTCGCCAGCACCGCGGCGCCCTGCTCGGGCGTATATTCGCCCTGGCCGTCGCCAATGAAATCGACTGAGCCCTCCAACTTGACCGGATCGACGATGATCCGAATCCGATCGCCGTCGCGGACCTTCCCAACTGGTCCGCCGGCGAGCGCCTCGGGCCCCACCATGCCGATACATGCGCCCGTGCTGACCCCGGAGAACCGGGCGTCGGTCACCAAGGCGACCTCGTGGCCGAAAGAAAGGTACTTCAGCGCCGATGTGACTTGGTAGGTCTCCTCCATGCCCGTGCCCATCGGACCGCGGCAGATCAGAACGATCACGTCGCCCGGCTGGATGGGCCGGTTGGTCGTCCCCTTGACGGCCGCAACCGCATCTGCCTCGCGGACGAAAACCCGTGCCGGACCGGTCTTGCGATAGATGCCGTCGGCATCCAGGACCTTGGGATCGATGGCCGTGCTCTTGATCACCGACCCTTCCGGCGCCAGGTTGCCTTGCGGAAAACAGGTCGTGCTCGTGACGCCCAGTTTCCTGGCCCGGGCAGGCGACATGATCACGTCGTCCGGATCGACCCCGTCGCAGTCGACGAGCCTTTGCCGGAGTCTCTCTCGGCGAGACGATTTCTCCCACCACTCCAGCACCTCGCCGAGCGTCAGGCCCGATACAGTCAATACGTCGAGCTTGAGCAAGTCCAACTCGCGCAGGTGGAGCATGACTTCGGGCACGGCGCCGGCCAGGTAGGCACGCAGCGTCGGATGGTTGACCGGCCCGTTCGGCAGCACGTCGACCAGTCGCGGCACGGCCCGGTTGATCTGGGTCCATTCTTCAATCGTCGGCCGCATCAATCCGGCCGAGTGGGCGATCGCCGGAATGTGCAGAAGCAGGTTCGTCGATCCGCCGAAGGCCGCGTGGACGACCATCGCGTTGTGGACGGCGTCCTGGGTCACGATCTGCTCCGTCGTGATCCCCCGCTCGGCGAGCGTCATCAGAGCCTTGGCACTCCGCCGGGCCATGTCGAGCCAGATTGGCTGACCGCTGGGAGCCAGGGCCGAATGGGGAAGCGCCAGTCCTAGCGCCTCGCCGACAACCTGCGAACTGGCGGCCGTCCCAAAGAAATGGCAACCGCCGCCGGCCGACGCGCAAACCTGGCATCCCCGTCGCCGTGCGTCCGCCAGGCTCAACTCGCCCCGTGCGAACCGGGCCCCGATCGACTGGATCTTGCCCGTGTCTTCTCCTTCCGTGGGCGGCAACGTCACCCCGCCCGGTACCAGCACGCACGGCAATTGCCGGAAACTGCCCAGGGCCATCATCATGGCCGGCAGCCCCTTGTCGCACGTGGCCACACCCAAAATGCCCTTGGCGGTCGGAATCGATCGCGCCTGCCGCCGCATCACGATGGCCGCGTCGTTGCGATAGGCCAGACTGTCGAACATCCCGGGTGTTCCCTGGGTCCGGCCGTCGCACGGATCGGAGCAGTACGCGGCATAAGGAACGGCGCCCGCCTTCTTGAACTCCTCCGCGGCCGCAGCCAGGGCAAGCCCCAATTCGAAGTTGCCCGTGTGGTGGCCCAGCGCAATCGGCTTCCCGTCGTGGCCCCGGATCCCGCCCATCGTGCTCAGCATGACAAACTGTGGACCGGCCAAGGCGGCAGGCTCCCAGCCCATCCCCGCATCTTCGGTCATGCCAAACGCGTCCCCGCTGGGCCGGTGACTGAGCATCTCGGCTGTGAGCGGAACCTCGCCCTCCGGCCCGGGACCGTAAGTTGCCACCTCCAGGATCGATTCATCCGGGGATTCCAGTAATTCGTCAGTGGAGAAGTCTCTTGAACGAGTAGATGAGTGCACGGAAGGACCTGAATTTGGATAACGGTGATCTGACAACTCGGCGATTCACGCAGACACGGACCAGCCAGCCCGACTCGAAGCTTAGTAAGTCCGACATTCCCTGACAAGCACCGCTGAAACTGACCAGATCCCATCGCGGTGTTGTCAAACTCGGTAACTCGTTCGTAGGATAGAGACCTGCGCTATCCGCCTTGAAGCTCCCGGAAGTTAACCCTTGACCGAGTCCGACACCTCCAAGAACGAAGAACCGTCCGCCCGGGCCTTCGCCACCACGCGCTGGTCGCAGGTCCTGGCCGCGGGTGCAGGCGACGTGAACCTTTCGCGGGAAGCCCTGGCCGAGTTGTGTCGGACCTACTGGTATCCGCTCTACGCTTTCGCCCGGCGCAAGGGTCATTCTTCCCAAGATGCCGAGGATCTGTGCCAGGAGTTCTTCCTCCGACTCCTGGAGCACGATTGGCTTGCCCGGGCCGATCGCAGCAGGGGACGATTTCGGACCTTCCTGCTCACCATGCTGACGCGTTTCATGGCAAACGAGTGGGACAAGGCCTCGCGGCAGAAACGGGGCGGCCATCTGCGGCGGCTACCGCTGGCAATTGACGACGCCGAAAGGCGCTTCTCCCGAGAACCGATCGACTCGGGTACCCCGGAGCAGCAGTTTGAGCGGCAGTGGGCCCTCACCGTACTCGATCGCGTGCTCGACCGGCTCCAAGCCGACTATGCCCAGCGCGATCAGGCCACCCTCTTCGAGGCTCTCAAACCCAGCCTGGTCGGCAGCCGCGAAGTGCAGCCCTACCAGCGCCTGGCGGCCGATCTGGGAATGACCGAGGGAAGCGTGAAGGTGGCCGTTCACCGCCTCCGGCAGCGCTATCGCCAGCAGCTCCTCGACGAAATCTCCCAGACGGTCACTTCTCCCGAAGAAGCGGAATCGGAGCTGCGCCACCTGTTCCGCGTTCTGGCCCGGGCGTGAAACTTCTCTCCCAGACTGTGTAACCTTCGCTCCTGAATGCTTAAAACAGTGAGTGGAGAACCAGAGTATGCCGTCAGAAGAGATCTGCCCCGTCTGTAAACGCCCCCTCCCAGCCGACGCCCCGGGTGGCCTCTGCCCTGAGTGCCTCATGCGAGGGGGTCTGGGAACTCAGGCCGAGATCGATCCGGCCACGACCGCCGAGGACGCCGGGCGGCGAAATCCACATTTCGACCCACCGGCAGTCGAGCAAATCGCCAGCGTATTCCCACAGTTGGAAGTTCTGGAATTTGTCGGCCAGGGCGGCATGGGGGCCGTCTACAAGGCCCGGCAGACCCAGCTCGATCGCGTGGTGGCCCTGAAGATCCTCCCCCCGGCCATCGGTGACGATCCGGCCTTCGCCGAACGCTTCGCCCGGGAAGCCAAAGCCATGGCCAGACTGAACCATCCGGGCATTGTGACCATTCACGACTTCGGCCAGGCCAGCGGGCTGTTTTACTTCGTCATGGAATTCATCGACGGCGCGAACCTGGGCGACCTGCTGCGAAACCGGCATGTCTCCCCCCGCGAGGCCCTGCAAATCGTGCCCCAGATCTGCGACGCACTCCAATATGCCCACGATCAAGGCATCGTCCATCGCGACATCAAGCCCGAGAACATTCTGCTCGATCGCCAGGGACGGGTGAAGGTGGCCGACTTCGGCTTGGCCAAACTGATGGGGACTGCGGAGGAAGCAACCGGCAAGCCGGGTGTTCGCTCGGCTCCGTCGCCCCTCACCGAGGCCGAGAAGGTGATGGGAACGCCGCAGTACATGGCCCCGGAGCAGCGGGAGCACCCGCTGGAGGTTGACCACCGGGCCGACATCTACTCGCTGGGGGTCGTGCTCTATCAGCTCTTGACCGGAAAACTGCCCGAAAAGCCAATCGAACCCCCGTCTCGGCGCGTGCAAGTCGACGTCCGCTTGGACCAAATCGTCCTTCGGGCATTGGAGGAAGACCCCGAACGACGCTATCAGAGCGTCAGTGCATTGAAGTCCCGGGTGGAGACGATCGCGGCCACACCGCGCCTGGATCAGAAGAGGCTGCAGACTGACGAAACGCGTTCTGTGACGGATTTCGATCGCGTACCCTGGCAGATCTGGATTGTGGTCATCTTTCTGGCCATTGAGGGGGTGTTCGGCAATCTCCCGATGGTCCTTTATGAGCCCATGGCTGCCACCTGGTTTGCGGCCAAATGCCTGTTTGTGACCGGTCTGGTGCGACGGTGGCGGTGGGTCTTCGTCATGTTTCTTCTGGAAGCCGTCCTGCACGTATTCGGATTTCTCATTATTTCGCCGTTCGTGTCTGTGCTGAATCTGGTGCTGGTCGCGCTGGCGTTATCGGCCGGAAAATTCTATTTCCCGGTCCTCGCACCCGACCGCCTTCGACGTGAGAACGCCGTCCCCGGCGTAGTGAAACCGGTCCTGATCGGACTGACCGTCTTCATCCTGTGGACCTTGGCGTCGTTTCCCATGCGTTCGGCACTGCGTCCCCTTTCGGAGTGGCTTTCGTCGGAGGCGGAAACGCCTTCCACTCCGCCGCCCCACCTCACACCCCGGAAAGTGAAACGCTCGCTGTCTCTGTCTCGAATGCCCTCTGCGGAACTGACGCTGGCCAATGCCTCCATGGAAGAAGGCGACAACGCACCGAACGGTTGGCAGCAGGGCGCGGCGATTCCCGGCGTCGAATACCTCTGGGACCGCGCCGCCGGCCACAACAGCCAATCCAGCCTCTGCCTGGTCAAGACGGAAGACCGATACTTCCCGATCGCCCAGTGGCTCCAAACGGTGCCGCGGGAAGGCGAATATCCCGTGCTCCAGGTCAGCACGTACGTCAGGGCAGAAGAAGCAACGAAGGCGGTTGTCGATGTGATCTTCCTGGATAACAACGGTGAATGGATCTCCCACGAGTGGCTATCGTACATCGGCGCCGAGGGCCCCAATGACCAGCCGGTTACGCACGACTGGAAGGAGTACTCAGGCCAAGTCGCGATCCCGGACGGCACCCGCGGCATCCAACTCGCCCTGCAAATCTACGGCCCCGGCAAAGTCTGGTTCGACGACGTCCGGGCGTGGTTCCTTGACGATGCGACCATCGAGGGGAAGGCGAGCGCCGTTGCCTCGGAACCGTTTGCCTTGGCCGACGTCGCCGACATTCCGTCTCAGGATCTGACGGTTGCCGGCAAGACCCAGATGCGCTATTTCCTCATCGGGCCGCGAGAGAACGTCGTCGCGCCAGAGAACGGTTTCAAGCTCCTGGTGGTGCTGCCCGGCGGAGACGGCAGCGCCGACTTCAACCCGTTCATACGGCGGATCTTCAAGAATGCCCTCCGCGACGACTATCTGGTTGCCCAGCCCGTGGCACTGAAGTGGCGACCGAGCCAGCAGATCACCTGGCCCACGCGAGTCCACCCCGTAGAAGGCCAGCAGTTCGCCACTGAGGATTTCGTCGAAGCAGTGATTGGCGACGTGAGGAGCCGGCACAAGCTGGACGACCGCCACGTGTTCACGCTCTCATGGTCGTCGGGCGGCCCCGCTGCGTATGCCATCTCGTTGGCCGACAAGACGCCGGTCACCGGTTCCTACGTGGCCATGTCGGTCTTCAAGCCAAACGATCTGCCGCCGCTGGCCAACGCCGAGAGCCGCTGCTACTACATCGAGCATTCGCCCGACGACCGGTTATGCCCGTTTCGAATGGCCGAAGACGCGGAGCGGCTCCTCAAGGAGAACGGCGCCGCCGTGAAATTCAACACCTACGACGGCGGCCACGGCTGGCGAGGGGACGTCTACGGGCGAATTCGTGGCGGGATCCAGTGGCTGGAGGGAGCGGTGGGGAAATAGGTGGCGTGCATCAATGACGCTTGCGTAGTCATTGAACGAAGGGCTACAACGGAGGCCCCGCCTGCCGGAACACCACCTCAAAGCCGCCAGCGGAACTCGCTGCGGACAAGTTGCCCGGCAAAGTGATCGTCGGTGAGCGCGAACGCAGTGCCCGCGCCGAAATCGATCTTGTCGCACGCCGACCAGCAGGAACACCTCTATCCGAGTACGGACGCGCCGGTCAGCAGCTACTATGGCCAACCGACTCAGGTTGTGCAGCAGCCGGACTGGGCCAATCCCCACCCTCGGCGATAGCCACGCTCTCTCCTTCCGGCGCCGGCACACCGAAGTGTCCCGGAGCGGCGATCTTCTCGGGAAAGAGGGCTGAAGCAGTGATGGAAGTCGGTGCCGGCACGACGACCGACTCTGTGGTCCGGTGTGCCATTTGCCGAAGAACATAGATCGTCGACGCGAAGTGAAGTCTCGTACGCAAGTGGTTCTCTCCGTTTCCTGCCCACACACAATCACGATCGATCGGCAGATACCACGTAAAGCCCGAACTGCATCGTGGTTGTCTGCCTGCCTCTCTTTCTGAATCGGCACCCGCGCGCGAATTTCTGACAATCAGGCAATTCGTGCCGCCTGGCGCGACCTTGTCGATTCTGCCAACCGCAACGGATGGTCTCCAACTCCCCGCTCACGATCGCCTTGATCGATTGCGATTCCTTCAAGGACGTGAACGACACCCTGGGCCACATGGAAGGCAACGAGCTGCTGACCCGCGTTCGCGACTTAAGTACCCCGGAGGCGCTTCCATTTGCAGCCGCTCTTCCCCCCCGGTAGAATCACCGACGTTGTCGGTCTGAATCAACTCGGCATCGATTTCAAATGGGGGATACACCATGTGCACTCATTGCACGCGGCGGCAGTTTCTCGGGGTGACGGGCGTGGGGGGAATGGCACTGGCAACAGCTCACTTGGCCGTGGCGGGCGACGCCCCGGCTCCGCCACGCGATTCCAAGGTGCGGGTTTGTGTGGTGATCGCAGGCAAGCCGGAGGGAAGAAGCTGGGGCCTGTCGGAAGAAGACCTCACACCGATCAAGAAGCGTCTGGCAGAGGCCGAAAAGAACCTGGGCAACGTCGAGTTCGTCCTCGGCCAGGCAAACACCACCGAACAAACGGCCAAGCTGCTCGAACAGGCGGGGCCGGAAGCGCCCGTGCTGGCCGTGAGTGCCGACATCTTCGGCCTCAGCCGAGCCGTTGCGCCCGTCGCCTTCGAACAGAAACGGCCGGTCGCCGTGTTTCACCTGCCCGTCATCGGCGGCCACGACTGGTGCCTGGTGAATCCCTGGCGTGCCCAGGGACACCGCATCACCCTCTTCAATAGCACCGACTACGGCGAACTCCAGCGGGCCGCCGCGCTCCTGCGAGTGGTTCCGCTCCTGCGTCAGAGCCGGGTCCTGGCCTCGCCACCCTTCAAGGGCACGCCCGAATCGTTCAGCCCCGAAAAGGTCAAGGAGCGATTGGGGGTGGAAATGATGGCGATCCCCGACGGCCGTTACGACGAAGTGCTCGACGGCGTCGACGAAGCCGCGGCCGAGGCCGAAGCAAAAGAATGGCTCGACCAGGCGGAACGAATCGTCGAACCGGCTCGCGAGGACGTCCTCAAGGCCGCCCGGGCCAGCCTCACGCTGGAGAAGCTGATTGCCGAGAACGGCTGCCACGGGCTGTGCGTGGGAACCTGCATGCGCTGGCTTCCGCGAGGCTTCCCCTGCCTCGGCTTCTCCCGCCTCAACGATCGCGGGATCCCCGCCGCCTGCGACGGCGACATGGACTGCCTGCTGACGATGTTGACGATGCAGCACGCCCTGAATCGGGCCGGATTCCTGGGCAACGCGGCCGGCGTCGATACGGCGAAAAACGCCTTCCACCTCTCACACTGCTCGGCCCCCTTGCGAATGGAAGGCCCCGAGAGCCCCAGGGCACCCTACCTGCTGCGGCGTCATGCCGAGGTCCGCGGCGGGGCGGTGACCGAAGTGCACTACCGCATCGGCCAGGAGGTCACCATCACCAAAATGGTCCACCTCGACACGCTCCTCGTCTTCCGCGGCAAGATCGTGGCGGTGCCTCGCGTTCCGAACGGAGAAGAACGCGGCTGTAGAACGGAGATCGTCGTCGAGGTGAGCGACGCCGACAAATTGCTGGCCAACTGGGGCGGCGGCGCCCTCGGCGACAGCGCCACGGACTACTACGCCTCCCTGCACCGCGTGGCCTACTACGGCGATCATACCAGCACCATCCGCCACTTAGGCGACTTGCTGGGCCTGAAGGTTGTGGCCGAAGTCTGACCCGCCCGCCAACAAAGTAGCAGGCACGCTCCGTCGTGCCGTCCGCCAAGGCTCGCTCCGCCGTGCCGTCCGCCAAGGCACGCTCCGCCGTGCCGTCCGCCAAAGGTAACAAGCAGCCTTCAAGACTCTAACAGCATCCATGAAACAGTCGAGTCAAATCGATCTGATGGGATGCGAATGGAGGTCGGACGATAGCAGTATCCGGCGACACGGTTGGCCAAGGATGCAGATAGAGACATTCAGCGAGATGCGGAGAGAATTCGAGCAGTTCCTCAAAGCGGAGAAGGAAAACGAGGCTGCCCCCAGCCAAGACAGGAGTGAATAGCCGAGGACGTGAAGCGTCGCCTGCAACCCTCATGACCAATCAACCTCCCACACGCCGCAAGTGGTTCCAGTTCCGACTGCGGACACTGCTGATTGCCGTTCTGGTGCTCAGTCTGCCGTTGTCGTGGTTTGCTGTGAGGATGGAGAAGGCGAGGAGGCAGAGGGAGGCAGTGGAAGCTATTGAGCGGTTGGGGTGCGACATGCTCACGGATTCGGGATGGTTTATAACGACTGAAGACGAATCATGGCGACCACCAGCGACGGAGAGGATTGTCATGGTTGAGGCACGAAGAAGGGTTCAGGGTTCAGGGGCAGGGGTCAGAGGTCAGAGGAAAGGCGGCAGAACTGGGAACGCTGATCGACGCTCATCGGCACTAAGGACCGTGGAAGTAATGACTGCCGTGTTGTCGTCTTTCGCTCTGCGAAAGCAACGCCACTATCGCGGAGCGAAAGACGACATTGGCGATGCTGAAGCTGTTGGCAGAGGCAGTGGCTGGCTGATGGATTAGCGGCGATCAGGGGCGATTAGTGTTCTCTTCTTGAACGGTCTGGCTCCCGTCTCCTGTCTCCTGTCCCCACGGCCTTCACGGCTCTGGAGAGCCATGCTACTGGTCAGGTTTCAAGGGGCGGGCACGGGCGGAGACGTCGTGAGGCGGCCGAGCAGAGTGCTGCCCCGAGCCAAACGCCCAGGAGATTGGCCAGCCCGTCGACCGGGCTGGCGGTTCGACCGGGCACGAGCATCTGGGCCAGTTCGGCGCCCGCGGCATAGACGGAAAGGGTGAGCATCATGGCGCCGGTGGTCCAGCCGAATCGTGCAGCCCGCACCAGGACGGCGAGGATCATGAAGGCCAGGAAATGGGAGAGATCGGGATGGCTGTCGAGGAGCTCGATGCCGCTGGGCCGGTCGCCGCCATGCGGGCGCAGCAGCCCGGCGGTGAGGGCGAGCCAATAGAGCGAGCAGAGCCATTGGATAAGGTTTCTACCCCGGTTTGAGGACGTGGCGACGAGGATGGAAGTGGCGATTTTCACGCGGCGTTATGTGGAGAAGGTGTTTGCTGGACGGAGGATGGGACGTCGAAAGGCAGAAGCACGGTGCTCGGCTGCTGGCGGTCGGCCGATTCTCGGCTCTTGGAGTTCTCTTGATGTCATTGCGTCGTGTTTCAAGAGCCGAATCCGATTCCTCTTTCGCGCGTGTAAATGGCCTTTCGCGATTCCTAGAGGAAATCGGATTCCGCCACCGACCTTGTGTCGGTGGAGACAACGTTTGACAACCAGGGCCTGATCCCTTCAGCGAGTTTCTCGTTCCACGCCCGCTGCGCCGGCGGCGGGCGTGGAACGAGAAAGACGGGAGAAGAGTCCTCGATCTAGTTGTCAAACGTGCTTTCCACTGGGGCAAGCCCAGTGGCGGCCATCTCTTGGAATCGTGCAAGGCCAGTTGGATTCCCGCCTGCGCGGGAATGACGGGGGTGAAGGCAGGAATGACGGATGGGTTCTGTCCTCTGGCCTATGCTGTCAAGCCTTCACGGCTCTGGAGAGCCATGCTACTGCTCTGCCCTCTGTCTCCTGCCCCCTGTCCCCAGTGGCATTCCGTCATGTTTTAGGAGTTGACCCCGACTACCTGGCACACCGGGGCGGCTAGTCGATCTTGCCGGTCAGCAGGTTGCGGTGCGGCACGACGCCCTTCCGGCTGTTGTCGGAGATGGAGCGGACGAAGGCTTTGACGTCGGAGGGTTGCTGCGGGTCGACGAGGGTCTGCTCTCGGCTCGTGGGGCGGGCCGGAGCGGGTCGCATGCCGGTCAGGCTGCGGACCAGGTCGACGCGTTCCTGGATCAACCGGCGCATGGTCTGCTCGTCGCCGGCGGCGGTCAGCGACTCGAGGAATATGTCGCTGACCACGTGGCGGCGCCACGGTTCGGCCGGCTCGCTTTCCGACAGGCCGAACTCCTTGAGAAGGGCCTGAACCGTCGCGTGCCGCTCGGCGACCGTCTGGCGAGAGCGGAGCTGGTCGACTTCCTCCTGCAATTGGAGGATGCGTTTCTCGAATTCGGCCCAGAGCTGCTCGACAAGATCGGGGCGGGCCTCAGCGGGCGGATCGGTCGCGACGGGCTCGGCGACCGGTTCGTCGCCGGCGCCGGCGGCCGGGGCGGCTCGATCGCCAGCGGCGTCGTGCGGGGGATCGTCGGGCAGGTCCGACTCGAACAGTCCCCGGGTGGTTGCCGGATCGGCGACGAGGTCGACGCTATGCACCCTGGTGATGGCCTCGACGACGAGGGTGTCGCCTTCTCGCGAGGTGCGGGCCAGCACATTGTGGGAGAAGCCGACGTTCTGCGGGGCGTGCTCGGCGTCCCAAAGGAGTTGCTCGGCCAGGGCATGCTTGGGGTTGAAGTGGAAATCGCCGAACAGGCCTTCACCGGCCCGGGCGGCGACGTTTCGGATCACTCCGATGCGGTCCTGATAATCTCGCGGCCCGTCAGACGCGGCCTTGGGATGATTGACGTTGACCTTGACGCCCTCGTAGAGGGGGACTGCCCGGCTGAGGGCGTCGGGGCGATAGGTGCGACCGTTGCGGGACTGCAGGCCCAGGATCTTGACGCCGCGGATGACACCGCGCTCGCGATCGAAATGGACGGCCAGCCCGCGGGAATCGGCGTACTCTTGGAGGTTCTCGTTCATGGTTTTCTCCTTTCGAGAATGGGGGGGAAGAAGCGTGGCAAGGGAATGGGGGCAAGGGAATGTCGAAGTTTGAAAGTTGACGGCGACATGGGGAGATTCAACGGAAAGTCAGGCGTGCGTCCAGACACCGGGCACGGGGTGGGGAACAAAAAAAGCCCATCGGAGAACCGGGGTGGTTCTCGGATGGGCTCGTTTCGGTACTCGCCGCCGTGTGGCGGGCCTTCTGCGATACCGCTACAGCTCAAAGCTCAAAGCTCAAAGCTCAAAGCTCAAAGCAGTATAGCGAAAGGCGGAAAAAATGCAATACAAAAATTGAACATTTGTACAGTTTTCTTGGAAATTCTCTCCAGAGGTCAGGGGAGGTCGGGGGGCGGGGGACAGGGGGCAGGAGTCGGACAGCGCCACTTCGGTGCAGCCTGAGAAGCTGAACCCGTTCGAGTGCAGTCGTTTAACGTCCAGCCGAAGGCGCCAGCCGCACTACCGAAGCCGGCGCCTTCGGCTGGGCGTTAAACGAGGAACGCTCGTCGGCACTCATGGTGTTGGCGGAGGTGGCGGGCTGATGGATTAGCGGAGATGAGGGGGGATCAGTGTTCCCTTCTAGAACGGTCTGGCTACTGGCCTCTGCTGTCAAACCTTCACGGCTCTGGAGAGCCATGCTACTGCTCTGCCCTCTGTCCCCTGCCTCCTGTCCCCTGGCCCCTGGCCCCTGTCCCTCTGCCCTCCCGCCTACGCCTCAACCAGGATTCGTGCGATGCGCTGGGCGGCCTGGCCGTCCCAGAGGTCGGGGATGCCGAACTGGTCGAACTGGCCGGTCTTGATCCTTTCGTAGGCGGCGAGGATCGCCCGGGTGCTGGTGCCGACGAGCTGGTTCGAGCCGACCTGGCAGGTGACCGGGCGTTCGGTATTCTCGCGAATGGTGATACAGGGCACCCGCAGGATGGTGGTCTCTTCCTGAAGGCCGCCCGAATCGGTCAGGACGAGCCGGGCGTTGGCATTGAGCTTGAGAAAATCGAGGTAGCCGAGCGGGTCGACCAGGCGAAGGTTGCCTAACGCCTCGACGCGGGAGCGGAAGCCGAGGTCGGCGATGTTTTTGCGGGTGCGGGGGTGGATCGGAAAGACGATGGGCAGGTCGCGGGCGATCACCTCGATCGCGTCGAGGATGGCGCCGAGGGCCGCGGCGGCGTCGACATTGCTGGGGCGGTGGAGGGTCATGGTGGCGTAGCCGCCGGGCACGAGACCCATCTCATCGAGCACGGTCGACCGTTCGGCCTTGGCGCGGTTCTTGAGCAGGGTGTCGATCATGACGTTGCCGACCAGGTGCACTTTGCCGTCGGCAACGCCTTCGCGGCGCGAAGGGTAGCTCGGAAGTCGCTGCAAGTTCGCGGTGCCCGACAAGATGTTGTCGCACGAGGGCTACGCTTCTGGTGGCTGCTTGCACCTATGGCAGAGCCGCATTTTCCGAATCGATGCAGTATAGAGCACTTTCTCCCCGGATGAGAATCTGACCGTCCGAGATAGCTGGCGAAGCGTATACAGGCTCTTCGATTGAGCTGGTTCCTAGGTGCTGGTATTCGCGACCTTGGCGGACGACTGTGGTTTCTCCTGCGTCGGAAGTGAAGTAGACCTTACCGTCACCGGCGACCACGGAAGCGAAGTACATTCCCGGCAATCGCTCTCTCCAAAGGATCTTGCCCGATTCCGCTTCAACGCATTGGGCCCTGCCGTTGGAAGTGACCATGTAGAGCAGCCCGTCGACGAGGACCGGCGACGCGATATCGGCCGGATCTCGCCGCAACCGCCAAGCGACGGGCGGCTCTTGCGTGTCTTGGTTGAAGTTCAGGTCAACAGCGAATCCGCCCCTCGAGCCGTGATCTTGTCCGCACATAACGTAGGCACGCCGTTCGTCGGCCACAGGTGTGGGAATGCACTGCCGGATGGGAAGATTCCACTCTTGAAGGAGGTCGCCATTGCGTGGATCATAGACGAGGAGCCGGTCCCATGTGGGCATGAGCAACAGGGGCTCATCACCGAACCGAGTGATCAGCGGTGTGCTGTAGGAATCGTGGCCACCGGGCAGGGTGACTCGCCATTTCTGCTTGCCGGTCAACTTGTCGAGAGCGGTGAGGCTGGACTTGGAAGATAGGTACTCGTTTGACTTTGGACTGCGACCGTCGGGCACTACGGCGAAGATGACCGTGTCGTCAAATAGGAGCGGAGAGATCGCGGCGCCTGCGAAAACAAGGGCCTTGTGTTCGGAGATAGGACATCGCCACTTCTCGTTGCCGTCTCGATCCAGGCAGACGAGGCCGGGTGCGAACTGGGCGACGACCATGTCACCGTCTGTACACGGCGTCGGGGTGGCGAAGGAATTCAACTGAAGCTTGCTGAGTCCTCTCTCCTGAAAGCATGTTTCTCGCCAGAGGATTCTGCCATCGTTCGGGTCGATGCAGACGACCGACAAGGCCCATCGCTCGAATTGGGGCAGCCAGAGTAGGGCGGCTATCTGCAGCACGGGGGTGAGGATCAGAGCAGAGGACAACGTTGCGAACCATGCTCGCCTTCGCCAGGAATTCCAGTGCGAGATCGTGGGCGTGTTGCCTTCCCGATCTGCAGCCGTGTCTGCCACACCCCCGACTGCTTGCGCAGCCGCCAACCTGCGCGCGAGAAACCAGACTGCCAGCCACCATATTACGACAATGACCAAAGCGCCCAGGAAGAGCATGAACTTGACAGAGACACCTGTCTTGGCCAAAAAGAGCCCGAAAGCGAGTGCCGCACCTGCGTGAATGCCCACTCCCAGCAGGCGCCATCGCGAAATCGGTCGGCTGAGCCAAACGGCGGCAAGACTGCCGAGCAGGACAATTGCCGGTACGAAAGTCCCGAGCGGTTGTGCGTCACCATTGGCAAAGAGACCTCTGTTGCGGTAGAGCCAAACGAGGGCTACCGCATAGACGCCAATGGCTGGAGCTGCTGCGAGCCGATCGAGAATGCAGGTGATCCGCAGCAAGAGGTCCCTATCGACCGGACACGGATGCCGCCTCCAAAACAGCGACAGTAGGGCTGTCATTGCCGCCACAATTCCGAACGTCATTGCGGCAAACGGCGCTTTTCCAAAGGGACTTTCGGTCGTTGCTATTGTGAGGAAAAGACGCCCGTCAGCCAACACAGGCGAAGAAATACCCTGCGCGTCGATAGGAGTCCGCCACTGAATACGGTCTTCCAGACTCCATTTCTCAGGCAGGTTAGCTGCATCGGAAAGACCGCTGCATTTTCCTCGCCAGGTGGGCCAATCTGCGGCAGAGACGGTGGAGATCGATAGCGAGCATGCAAACAGCACAGCTATCGATAACCTATGCCTGTTGCGGAACGCTTGCGCCAGCAACGGCACAGAGCAGAAGGCAAGATAAAGGCCTCCCACTCCGCCAAGTGTCACGAGTCGACCCTGATGCCCCGATGGCGACATGACAAGACCGAGAACGGAAAGAAGGTCGCTTAAAGCTTCAGGTACATGCGTCAGGGTTCAAATCCGACCGCGGATCCAGTACCAGAGCAGACCGATCCACTCGTGGGCAGCCTCTGCTACCACGACTGCCGATGTGGAACTCGGCACAAAGGCCAGCGGGACCCACTGGAAGCCGGCAGAGCGGTATCGGCACCCGGCGGGCACGACTTCAATCCCTTGGGCTCGGAAGCAGGCCATGGCCCGCGGAAGATGCATGGCGTCGGTAACGAGGACGATCTTGCGGATGTTGCGTTCTTGCAGCAAGCTCCGGGTTTCGACGGCGTTTTCGTAGGTGGTGGTCGAACGGTCCTCGACGAGCAGGTTGGAGTCGGGGATTTGCTGCGTGAGCATGAAGCGGCGCATGGCGTCGGCAAGGCTGTAGTCAATGCCTTCCGGCAAACGTCCGCCACTCAAGACAATCGTGCGCGGGCCGAGCGTACGGTAGAGTTCGACGGCCTTGAGGCAGCGGTAGAGCGTCGACGCATCCAACTCCGGTTCCGTCCGCACCTCGTCGGGAGGGATTACCCAAGCGGACAGTACTATGATTGCCTCTGCGCTCGATTGGCCAGAGTCGCGACTGGGAAACGGCCACTCCAGGGAACCGGCCGCGAAAAAGGCGGCGACGGGGGTGGAGAGAGCGCCGAGCACGAGGAGCAGGGATGACAGGAGAAGCAGGCGACATCGGGTGAAGCGTCGTCGCAGGCTCATTTCGCCGACGACGAGCGCGATCATCAAGAGTATGAGTAGAAACGGGTGGCAGAGATGCGACAGGAGAAGGTACACGTTAGCACCGAGAGATGCAAGGACTACTTCAGCGGTGGAAAGCCGCCGGGAAGTAGCATGGCAAGAAGCACCGCCAGTGATTGATGATCCACATCAGATAGCTGGACACAAATGACGGCGACATGAGTGCGACGAATTGCCTCTTGCAGACATGCACACCGCGAGCGGAAAACCACGGCGTTTCTTAGTCGGGATTCCATCGCAGTACGGCACCCGCCCATGAATAACCAACGCCGAAGCCAACAACGAGAACGCGGTGTCCCGGCAGCAGTTTGCCAGCTAGTTGAGCGTCCTGGAGGGCAATCGGAATCGAAGAGGATACAGTGTTGCCACAGTTCGCCATGGCGATATGAAACCTCTCGCTAGGAATTCCAAGCTGTCGGCGTAGGTGTTGCAGGATAAACTCGTTCGCTTGATGAAACACAAAGAGATCGATGTCTTCCATACCGAGCTCTGCCTTCTTGAGAGCGTCATGAACCGTGCGAGGAACCTCACGGAGCGTAAAGGTGAAGATCTCCGGCCCATTCATGTATAGCCTGCCGGTATCGCGAAGCGGTTCGTGTTCCACATGATTAGAGACATTTGCCGCGGCGGTACGCATTCCTCCGGCGTGGGTGATGAGATTTCGTGCCCCGCTACCGTCTGTCCCAAATACAAACGGGCCAATCAGCGGCGATGGATCCCCGTCGTCACCAAATCTGTCCTTGCCATGGAGTAGTGTAGCAGTCGCCGCATCTCCGAAGAGCGTTCTGGTTGTGCGATCTTCTGGGTCAAGGTGTTTCGTATACACGTCCGCTGTGATGAGCAAGACAGCCTGCGCTTGCCTCGTTTCGATCAAGCCGCGTGCGATCCCCAAGCTGTACACATACCCAGAGCATCCTAGATTGATGTCCAGGGCGCCGATTGAAGTCGGCAGCCCTAGACGGTCTTGAACAATACACGCCGTTGTCGGGAGAAGAAAATCGGGACTTTGAGTGCAAAGAATAACGAACTCGACCTTCTCGAAGTTGCAGTCGCAAGAACTGGCGAGATTCCGAGTAGCACTCACAGCAAGGTCCGACGTGTACTCGTCGGGACCAGAAATGTGACGATTCTCAATTCCTGTCTTTCCGAGTATCTTCTCCGCTGACCATTCCGGAAACTCCGCAGCAAGGTCGGCATTGCTGAGTGTTGCAGTCGGAAAGTACGACCCAATAGCGCGAATAGATGCCCACATTCCTCTTTCCATCCTTCCGTGTTTCCTTCTAGGACCCGAGTTGATCCGCAACCAGGGCAGCAAGTTCGTCGACGGACTTACAAGCATAGATCTTCTCGACTTCCAGAGTCAACCCATATTCCCTATTGACCATTGCAATGAAGGACAGGACACCCATAGAATCCCAGCCCTCCAAATCGCTGCATAATTCTCGCCCACACAACGGAGTTTCGGGCGGAGGCGACAGCGTATTCTCGAACAAAGTTAGGAATGAGTCTTTCTTCATTACAAGTAGTCCTCGTTGGCAAGTACTTCCTGACTGGTTCTCAGACGTCACGACTCTCGGCCTCACAGCACGCCTCGTTGCGTACAACTGGCCTGGATAGATCACATATCTTCCTGGCGGGATTGCCTGCAACAACTGTGTATGGTCTGACTTGGGTACGCACAACGGAGCGCGCGGAGACAATACTACCTTCACCGATCCGTACTCCGGGGAAAATCGTTGAATTGTTACCGATCCACACATTGTCCCCGATTTCGATGGGACGGACTTCTTCCGCGGATGGAGGGCGTTTGGCCTTGCGAGCGTCGGGATCGGCTGGGTGGCCATTAGAATCGAAAAAAGAGGTGCCACCAGCGATCATGCAATCTTCACCAATGTGAATGTGTTTGCCGACAACGAACGAGCAATTTGCCCCGACTCCTGTGCGGTGACCGATCTCTAATTTCGGCATATCACAGTAACGCGATGAGAATATGAAGCTACACTTCCCATCGATCGTAACATTGTCACCAATAATGATGTTGCCTTTACCCATCACCCAATGAATGAACACGCCCGTATGCAGATTATTACCGTACTTCGTGCAGTAGGCCTTGAACAGGGGCTCGCAGATGAAGACCCGCATAACGAAATAGTAGGTGTTGCGGATTGCCAGGAAACACCAGAGCATCGGCTTGACGACGATTCTGGGGGCAGGAAGGCTCAGGTTGCGCATCCAGCGACGGACATTACGTCCCATCCGAGCGAAGGGATGGTCGGAAGTTGCTAGAAACTTGTGGAGATTGATCATGCTAACAAGTCGAGTGGCAAAAAACACAGATTACAGGGATATGAATAAGCGTAGCACGTGGATCCCACGCATTCACAAACGTCGCTGACAGGCCACATTCCCGGCGTGCCCCATTCGGCACGACACACCCGCAAAGCAAAAGCCTAACTCTTCTCATCGGGCGAAATGCCAATCGAGGCCAAGACCTTCGCGGCGAAAGCAAGTTGTTTCGTGCGAAAAGCCTGGCAGGCCGCATGCTGCTCTTTCTGGATCGTTTCGATGTCTGCGTACATCTCGCCGATAAGCGAGATGACCTGCTCGGCATCCACCTGATCGCTTCGAACGAAGAACCGCTCGAATCCCATGGTCTTCATGAAATCGTAGCATTTAGGCTGGTAACCGACCATGATCGCGGGGGTGTACGAGCAGAAGGCGGAGATGACGGAATGCAACTTTGTTCCCAGGAACACATCCTGTTCCGCAACACGGGCCATGTAATCCGCAGGGCGGCAATAGACATCGCAGATCTCGATGGCGGACAAACCGTTCTTGCAGATTGCCCGTGCCAACTCGGCGTCAACCGCCTCTGTCGGGAATAGCGTGACTTTCCAACCGTGCTGGTGGAGCGATTTCAAGATGGAATGAAACTCAGCGGCAACATGTTCCTGGCTGTTGCCCCAGAAATCGGACGTTCTCGACACGTTGATCCCGATTCGCTTCCCTCGCTGCTTCGGTGAAATGCTATCGCGAGAGTAGTACAGCGCCGGATCGCCAATAATCTCCACGCGTTCAAGACCCATTTCGGAAAGCACTCGCTTCGATTCGCAACCGCGTACGGAAATGTATCTGAATCGCGAAAGACACTCACTCCACAGATCCGTCGTTTGGGAGTCGATCTGGAAACACTGAGGATTGAGTGAAGCAATGTGCGCCCGAAAGACCGGATCAATGACACCCGTACCGAAAGTGCATAGCGGCGTCGTTCTTTCCGCAAAATACGTTACTGCCTCAAGCCAACCGACGCCATACGGGGCGAGGATGAGCGTGCCGCCACCTAGGCATGAGTATTTGAAGGCTCGCTGGATACCGATTGTCCGATCCAGAACTCGAATGCCTTTGCTCAATGTACAAGAGAACATATTTGCACCCGTGAGCATCTCATGAATCGCGTCCGCAACCAGGATGTCGCCCAGGTTGTCGTACACACAGCGTATATGCGCGATCGATGAACGCCGCGATCGCAGCGCGCGCAGCAAGGAGTGAACGCGAGCGAAGTTCAAAGCTAGTGCCTTGCAGGTTGGAGATGCACAATTAGTGAAGCAACGATGATCCGGCTGAATCGTCAGTACGATGCCCTGATTCGCGGATGCCATATTCCTGGATACACATCTTCACGTTTGTCGTCAGGCAGAACTGTTCCTGACAGACTCGTTTGCCGTTTGCACCCAACGAAGCGCGCAGTTCTGCGTCGCCGCAAAGTGAAAGAACTCCGTCCGCGATAGCACGGGCATCGCCCCGTTCGACAAGGACACCCGTCTGATCGTTGGCGATCAATTCGGGAATCGCACCAACTCTTGTGCCGATTACGGGCTTGCCCGAGGCCATGGCTTCCGCGATGGTCAGCCCGAAGGCCTCCTCCCAATGGGACAGTTGGCAAACGATGTCGCTGGCTGCAAACAATCCAGCTCCAAGCGGATCGCCGAAGTTGCCGAGGAAGGTTACACGATCCGCAAGGCCAAGCTCTTCGGTCAGCGTTTCATACTCACGGCGCTGCGGACCATCTCCGGCAAGCAGGACGTGGACTTTGTCGGTTTCCTTGCGTATCAGGTGGGCGGCGCGGATCAGGTCGTCGACGCCCTTCTGGGGAATCAGCCAGCCTACTTGCAGGATGACAAAATGATCGTCTGGGATGCCATAACTGCGTCGAAGCTCTGCTCGTTTGTCGGCCCCTGAACGCGCACGCGACAGATCGATGCCGTTATAGATCCGAGCGAGTCGACGTTCCGCAAACACACCTTCCCGACGCCGACAGTCGCGAACAAAATCGCTGACGGCGATCATCTTGGTCACGGGAGCATACGCCAGGCGCTTGGCCATGCGTTTCCACGCGGGGGACGAATTGCCGCAATATCCCTCGGGACGCGATATGTGGTCAGTCAGGTAGACATTGGGGACGCCCAGTGACTTGGCAAGCCACGGATAGCGAATTGGATCCAAGAGGTGAAAGTGGGCGGCGGCGGGGCGATACTTGCGTAGGAGACCTGCAGTGTGGCGAAGCGCCCGGGTGGTTCCGCTGCCACTAAAATCGAGCGACTCGACGTACGTATTCGGCAGTTCAAAGAGGGGAGCCACTTCATCGGCAGGGGGCGAAGAGAATACGAGCACGCTCTCCCATCCGGCCTCGCCCAGTTGTGCCGACAATTCCCTGGCAAATGTCTGGAGACCTCCGACCACGTTCGCCCGGACGCCGAAAGCAGAGAATACTGCCTTCTTCCTATGCTGCTTCATCGTGTCCTACTGGGTAGTGCTATAAGGACTGTGGGAGTCCGATCCATGTCGCGTAGGGCAACTGAGAATCATTCTACTCGTTCGGGTCTTTTGTGGTTTTCCTGCCGATCAGTGCATTTCCGCAACTTGGAAACGCGGGCAAGTGTGCTCCGAACCAGGCGCGATTGAAAAGGACCGTGGAATTCCGGATGACTCCCTGAGGGAACCGGGCAACGTCCCAGAACTCTGTGGCAAAGCGGGTTAGCGGTTCAACGCCACAATCCTGGAGTGTCTTTGTCAGGAAAGGGATGTTTGCGATGCGTGCCAAAGGCGCTTGCCCCGGCTCGCTCCAATGGAACTCGATACCGGCCGGTGTCTTGATGATTTGAGACTTCGATTTCCGCAGCATTCGCACGACGCGGACAATCCCGGCTTCCAGAGAACTCGCATTGGA
>Ga0123334_1001505_pt1 | contig 28969 bp, 21 predicted proteins | sample BiotimSIPDNA_FD_89706 | JGI IMG/M metagenome (GOLD analysis project Ga0123334, IMG submission 89706) | Anaerobic biogas reactor microbial communites from Washington, USA - Biogas_R1 time_0 SIP DNA | ecosystem: Engineered > Bioreactor > Anaerobic > Unclassified | place: Washington, USA...
TGGTTGGTCAACGTGAAGGTTCCTCCACGCACCTCATCGGGCTTAAGTTTTTTATTACGGGCGCGATCTGCAAGGTCGTTAATCTGAATTGCAATACCCATTAATGAAAGGTTTTGCACCTGTTTGATGACCGGAACAATCAGTCCACCTTCACCTAAAGCAACAGCCAGACCAACATTAACAACAGAGTAAACGAAAATTCCTTCGTCGGTCCAGGTTGCGTTAACAATTTTGTGATTGCTCAAAGCCTTTGCGAGGGCTGACACAAAATAAGCTGTGAGGGTCAGGTTGACACCATCCTGAGCAAACTTTGTCTTATTTGCCCTGCGGTGCGCCAATATACGAGTCATGTCAACTTCCATCACTGTTAATACTCTCGGTGATGTCTGAACTGAATCAACCATATGAGCTGCAATTTGCCTTCGGGTTGATGTATGTGGTATCAGTTCGCCAGGCATGTCTGTCGGAATTGCTGTTGGCTTTAGACCAGGTTCACTTTTTGTTTTCTCTTCGACCATTGGTTCAGATACGGTTTGTGGCTCTTTACGGGGAGCGGCAAGATATTGTTCGACATCCTGCCTTGTAATTCGCCCTCCTGAACCGGTTCCAGGTATCAGATCGGGATTAAGCTTGTGTTCATCAAGCATTTTTCGAACAAGGGGTGAGAGAAAAGTTGATTTTTCGCCAGTCTTTACAGGTGTTACGGCTGGCGCTTCTCTTCGGACCTCTTTCTGATCTGAGGTTTGTTTAATTGCATCTTCAGATGAGGTGGGGAGTTTTTCCGCCGTATCTGAAGCCAGTTTTTGTTCAGGCTCAGACGGGCTCGTTTCTTCCAGGCTTTCGCCAGGATTGCCTACCAATCCCATGCTCTCTCCGACTTTTACGACTTCGCCGGCAGGTATGTCGATGCGTAACAAAACTCCAGCTACCGGGCTGGGAAATTCGGTAATTACCTTATCAGTCTCAATCTCGAGGATCGATTCCATCTCTTCCACGCTATCACCGACTTCCTTTAGCCAGTTTGTCACTGTCAGTTCTTCAACACCTTCGCCCGTTCTTGGTGCGATTAGTTTAGTTGCCATCTTGTCCTCCTGGTCTGACCATTGGGAAGCGTTGGGGGTTGCTCTCGTGCATGATCTCATAAACTTTGTTAAATATTGACTCGGCATTTGGCTTGCTGTAATAATCACCATCGGTTCCATAAGCCGGTCGATGGGCAGCAGCGGAAAGAGTTTGTGGTGCAGAATCAAGCCACTGCCAGGTGTCTGAATCACTCAGAACTTGCTCCAACATATAAGCACTGGCACCACCGGGGACGTCTTCGTCCACGAAGAGGACGCGTGAAGTCTTTTTGATGGATTCTTTGATCATGCCATAACGGTCAAAGGGCAAGAGCGATTGAACATCAATCAACTCAACGCTAATACCAGTCTTCGCCAGCATATCAACAGAATTCTCTGCAATACGCACAGTAGCACCATAAGTTACCAATGTTAGGTCGCTGCCCTGCCTCAAGGTCTCAGGAACTCCAAGGGGCAATTTGAATTCAGCAATATTGTCTGGCATGCGTTCCTTGAGCCTGTAGCCGTTTAGAACTTCCACAACAAGAGCAGGGTCATCCCCTTCAATCAGGGTGTTGTAAAAACCGGCTGCCTGGGTCATGTTTCGGGGCACCAAAACATGCATTCCACGCACCAGGTTGATGATACCTGCCATGGGTGAGCCTGAATGGAAAATACCTTCCAAGCGATGCCCTCGTGTTCGGACGATTAATGGAGCTTGCTGTCTGCCAGCAGTTCTCCAGCGCATGTTAGAGAGGTCATCTGCCATAATTTGTAAGGCGTAGAGCAAGTAATCAAGGTATTGGATTTCAGCGATCGGTCGTAACCCACGAAGTGCCAACCCGATGCCTTGACCGAGAATAGTAGCCTCACGGATGCCGGTATCTGATACGCGAAGAGTCCCATACTTTTCCTGAAGACCGCGGAAACCTTGATTAACATCTCCGAGATTCCCTACGTCTTCACCAAATGCAATCAAACGCGGTTCACGCGCAAGCAATTCATCAAAAGCCTGATTTACTACCTCAAAACCCATTACCATAGGCGAGTTTTCGGAGTATTTTGCAGGCACGCCCTTTTCAAGAAGCGGTGAATTTTTTGAATCTGAAAACAAAAAGCTGTTGTAATAATCGTTTTTCTGTTTTTCGAGCTGTTTATCCCAATTGTACAAATCCAGCCAATGCTTGTTTTCAATGTCTGATACAGCCATCAAAGCTTTGTGGACCGCTTCGGCAATATCACGGTTGAGAGGATCGGGGATGCTCATCAGGCTGGTTTCTATCTCATTTATCTCGGCTGCGTGGATACTATTGCTTTCACCAAGTTTTTTGATCAGGTGACCAGCTTGCTGACGAGATTCTTTTATCGGGTTCTGGAAAGATTCCCAGGCGTTTTTGCGTGCCTGTTCGACTGTTTGCTTGTCTTCTGCTTCCCAGGTGTTAAATTCTTCGTCAGTGGCAACATTGTGATCGACGAGGTATTGCCGGAAACGACGTAAAGAGTCGTATTCGACCTCCCACTCCAGTCTTTCTTTGGATTTATAGCGTTCATGTGAGCCCGATGTTGAGTGACCCAAAGGCTGGGTGACATCGGTGACATGGATGATGGAGGGGATATGGTGAAGCCGGGCGGTTTCTTCTGCCAGGGTATAAGCATCCCATAGGGCAGGGAAATCCCAGGCGCGAACACGATAAATATCGTATCCACGATCGCATTTTTCGGCCGGACACTGGATTCGCTGGAAACCTTCCAGGGCGGCTGAAATATTTTCTTTGACCATCTGAAATTTATTAGGAACAGAGATTCCGTAACCATCGTCATAAATGCTGATTATTGCAGGCGCTTTTAGCACACCAATAGCATTGACAGCTTCCCAAAAGGGACCTTCTGCGGTGGAAGCATTTCCAATTGAAACCCACGCAATTTCATTACCATTGTTGCTAAATTCTGTTAAACCTTTAAGCTCGTCAAGCTTTCTGTAAAGTACTGATGCATAAGCCAGACCGACAGAACGGGGCATCTGGCTGGCCGTTGAAGCAGCGTCAGCTGAGGAGTTGTAACGGTCGGTTTGACTGAGCCATTCGCCGTTTTTATCGATTAGCTGTGAGGCAAAATGACCGTTCATGTTGCGACCGCCGGAGTGGGGGTCGAAATTGGGGTCTGCATGGGCGTAGAGTTGGGCAAAAAATTGCTCAAGATTTAGCAAATCAAGCGCCATCATCCAGGTTTGGTCACGATAGTATCCGGCACGCCAGTCACCTCTTCGAAAATGGTGAGCGATGGTCAGCTGGATCAACTCCTTGCCGTCACCGAAAATGCCAAATTTTGCTTTGCCGGTCAGCACTTCGCGGCGACCGATAATTGACGCCTGGCGTGAGCGATAACCAAGGCGATAATCGTTTATTAACTCTTCATTTGTTAAGGGCAATTCAGGAATTTTGTCTGACATAAGCCTCCATTTACTATGATTGTTATCAGTTGAAATTATAGAGAACCAACGAATGAAATTCAAAAGTATGTAGAGAGGTGAGGGTTGGTCTTATATATTATTAACAAGGAGAAACGGTGATGAGAGTTAATAAGCTGTGTGCTGTGTATCAGGTGGGGATGATAAATGCCTGTCAAAGCACAATTATCGTCCCCACCTAACATAATCTCCCCCCAGTTCAATCCATAGCAATCATTTTGACTACTCGTTGATAGGATCCACCCTGGTTATCTTGAAGTTGTCAAATTGAATGATGGATGTACCCTCCTCCCCATGCGCCATGCCGTATTTGCAAAACCGAAAGACTCAAAAATCTCATATTTTTTGCATGCATTACAACAACCAAGAGTAAGGACAGAATATTCCGAAATTTTGCTGAAGAAATAATTTTGTGATTATGTTTATCTACCAATTTCAATCCCATTCTTTTAAAAGCAATCGTGGTGTGATCCCGGTTTCACCACGAATCTTTTCTGTGAGTTCCAGTAATGCAACCGAGTCGGTGTCTGGACGCAGCAGCCGGATATTGTGGGTCCATTCTTTAGGTCCATAAAAAAAGGTAATGGAATCTTCGCCAATTTCAATATCTTTCACCTGGATTCCATCCTGATTAAATTTAATTAATTTCTCACCAATCAGAATGCCGAAATAGGAAATTATTGCTTCAACTTTTTCGATTTCTGACCATTGGTCTGCTTGAATTTCAGCAATCTGGAATTGGTAAATAGGGTTTCCTCTGATGAGCCGACAGTCTATTAGCTTTCTATGCGCTTTTAGGCAGAAAACCCCGGAAACAATAGTTGCGACAATGATAATTAATAGAAATTCTTGGGTGAAATGCTTTGATATTTCTCCTCGAAAAAGCAGATAGGAAATAATAACCAAGATACCTAAGCAAGTCAGAACTGCCGCAATGGTGGTTTTCTTTTTAATGGCATTCAAGACTGCTGCCTCTTCTGGAAATAGATTTGCTGCATAGGAGAATAGCAAAAATGATTCAATTATTGCTCACCCGATCGGGTAGTCTATGAAAAAAAGCCCCTACCTTTTGTGGTAAAGGTCTAAAACAATTTTCTTAACGGATATTATCCAGTTTTGTTGTTCCCATTTTTAAGAACCAGGTTAAACAATTCAGCACGGCTGCGAATATTGAACTTAGTATAAATATTTTTCACATAATACTTGACCGTATTTTGACTAATAAACAATTCATTTGCAATTGTGTTGTAGGTTTTACCTTGAAGCAACAGAGAGGTGACCTGAAGTTCGCGGTCTGATAGATTTCCGAAATTAGCGGTTCGTTCGATCCTTGATACTTGTTCAGGCGGAGGAAGTTTGGAAAAATCAGATAGAAAGAATTGATCTTGAAGATAAGAGGACAAATAATTGTTTAGAGGTGGAAGAAGGGCTAATGCTACGCACACAGCAGCCAACGCGACGAGTGATGAACTGAAAGATTGTGTGTCTGCCTGAGTTATCGCACTCCCAATTAGTCCTCCCACGAAAATGCCCAATATGTTAGCCGACATTCCTACACCAAGAATTTTTGTGGGGTTCTGATGTAGATCAAGCGTATCTGCGAGAATACTCCACCAAAAAAGGTCAAAGACTCCTAATGCCATCAAAATGAGAGTGTTTATCACAAAATAGCTAACAATTCCTCGATCCAGAATTATGAAAGCGATAAAACCGAGTCCAATCATTGCTAAAGCAATAAAAAGAACATTAACACGGTTGATTTTTAGCGAAAGGCTTCTCATAATGATAAGAGCGATGATGTAAGGAGTCGCCCAATACCAACTTGTTATCTGTTCAAGGTGAATAAACGCAGGATTCACAACCTCGTACATGAGCCCTGAGGTGATTGTTACTACAATGATAAACAGACACAGAAATACAAGAAGTTTCGTGATGCTTTCAGGGCTCTTGTTCACTTTCGATAATGTTGGAAAATCATCATTGAGATCTTCTGGTAACTTCAAAGCCAAAATGAAGGCAACGCACAACATAAGCATTGAGATGCCTAATCCAAGGTGAGGGGAGAGATGGATAGCGATAACATTCAATGGGATCATCAGAATGTTGGACAGGATCAACATGTCAGCGACGGTTTTGATACGTTCACGCCTGGGAGTGCTGCTTTTAAGATAGATCCCCCAGGAAGCAACACATGCACCAGCTAAAAACGAACCCAGAAGGATTCCCAACAGCCAAAAATGTGATGGTGGGAAGAAAAAAATTGCTGAGATGGCTATAAAAATGAGATATGAGCTTAAAAACAGGCGTTTAGCCGCTTTTTTGGATTTAATTACAAACCCAGAAAGCAACAATCCAGTGAATATGGCTATAAATCCACTATATATTAACTGAGTAGAGTCGATTCTGTAAACATCCGCAAGAGATAGTAAGATTTGACCCTTAAAAATGAATGCCAACATCCAAGCAGAAAAAAGAGAGTGTGAAACAACTGTCAATGATTTTTCATTCCAGCTTGCATTAAATCTCGTCCCAGGGAAATTGTCTGCCAATTCCTTATAACCTCGCTTTCTGACCAACTACATATTGTATATCAACTTCTTTCGTTTTTTCATAAAACGAATCCAATGCTTCTTTCGATTAGATCAATTGATTGTCTTGTGGTGTTTTATTTCTCAAGAAAAACAACAACAACAACGAAAAACCAATTTAATTGAAGTTAAACCAGAACATAATGATCCGAATTTTACATTATTTTGGAAATTAAAAATCTAAGCCGTCAATAGTCTGACCAGGATGCCGGGTTTAGTTCTATCCTTTTATCGCTCCTCCGAGCATGCCGCGGATGAAGAAACGCTGGAAGAGGATATAGATCAAAACGGTTGGCAGAGCGACGATGATTGCCCCAGCAGCCATCAACGAGAGGTTTGATGTGTATCGGCCCTGGAAAAATGCCAGACCAACCGGCAGGGTGCGCATAGCTTCTGACTGCACCATCACCAACGCCAGTAAGAATTCATTCCAGGTCCACATGAAGATGAGGACGATTAATGTTGTGGTGGCTGGTTTGGATAAGGGCCAGAGAATTAGCCAGAGTGTTTGCCAGCGGCTACAACCGTCGATTGTAGCTGCATCCGTTAACTCCCTGGGGGTATTCTCAAAAAATGTGGACATCCAGAGGGTGCCAAAAGAGACACTGAGACCAACCTGAGGCAAAATGAGTGCCCAATAAGTGTTACGCAGACCAAGCACCCCCATCCAGTTGTATAGAGGGATGACCATGGCTTCAAACGGAACCATATACCCAACCAGCATCAATGTGAAAAGGATTGATCTTCCAGGTAATGGAAGCTGACCGAAAGCGTATCCACTGAGTGTCGAGAGGAAGACACTTGCAATCACGACTACTGTGGTGACGATGACGCTATTTTTAAAGAAAACATTGAATTTTCCAGCTGTCCAGGCTTGATGGAAATTTTCAAGCGTCCAGGTTTGTGGAATGCTGAACGGTGATGATGCGATTTCAACGTTCGATTTGAAAGCACTCATGAGAGCACCATAAATCGGGATGAGAACAATCAACATAAAGACGATCAAGACAAGATAACGCGGAATGAGCTTGTTCCAATGTAAAGTCATACTGCCTCATTGGTGTGATCGGTCATCAATTTTCTGATCAAAAGTGAAAGGCTGAGGATCACAATAGTCAATACAGTCGCCATGGCTGCGCCATAACCGATATTGTTGTTTAGAATAGCGGTGCGATAAATAAGAAAACCAGTTACCATAGTGCTTTCTCCTGGTCCTCCTCGTGTGGTGGCGTAGACCAGGTCAAAAACCCTCAATGCAGCAATTATTGTGGTGATCAAGGCAACGCCTATTTCAGACTTTAACCCAGGAAAAGTGATATAAAAAAATTGCTGCAACTCGTTAGCCCCATCGAGACTTGAGGCTTCGTAATATTCTTCGGGTATACGCTGCATGCCTGCCAGGAAGAGGACCATGCAAAACCCATATTGGACCCAGGAGCCAACAGAACCAACGGCTGACAATGCCCACTGGAAGCTTCCAAGCCAGGCTTGCTGCAAATGTTCCAGCCCGATTATCCCGAGGAATAAGTTGACCGGACCTGTAGTCGGATGGAACATCCAGCGCCAGATTACACCAACAACTACCATGCTGATCACCTGGGGTAAAAACAAAACGGTTCGGAAAAAGGTAAACCCGGGTAGTGGGTAACGTCCTAACAGGGAGGAGAGAAAAAGTCCGAGCAAGATAGGAATGATGCTGTAAAAAATGATGAAAACCAGGTTGTTCGAGAAGGCGTTGAGAAAAACGGAATCTTTTAGCAGATTGGCATAGTTTCCCAGACCGACCCAGGTATTCGATTTGCCCAGGGCACCCCAATCATAGAAGCTGCTTCGAACTGTATCAGCAATGGGAATCAGGGTGAAGAGCAAATATATTAAAAAAGCTGGGACCAGATAGAAAAAACCTGTCCAGCGGCTTTCTCCGGGGCGTCTTTTTGTTTGAGATTTCATGGTAAAAAACAGACCGATCTTCCTTCGAAGACCGGTCTGATGAAGGTTGTGTTATTGACCCTGCTCCTGCAGGAAGCGGGCATAGTCGGCTTCGACGGCTGCGGTGAAATTGGCAGGTGTTGAAATGCCACCAAGTAACTTTTGCAGTTCGGCAACCAGGGTGTCGTAGAAGGTTGGTGTTGCCCAGTCAATATAATGACCGACAGCGTTATTTTTGTTAACTGCCTCCCAGGCAAAAAGCGTTTCACCAAAGAGGTTGTTGGTATCAACTGTGCTGCCTTCGGGCAGAGACATTGCCGGTAGCATGCCAGCTTGTGCCCAAAGCTCAGCTGCACGCGGGCTGATCATCCAATTCAGATATTCTGTTGCCATATCTGGATGTTGGGTTGTTTTTCGAATGGAATAGGGGATTCCAACACCACCGATCGCCAAAGTTGGCTGACCGCTGAATCCTGGCAACAGGAAAAAGCCAAATTCCTGGTCGGTTCCGGTCATCAGCTCGGGGGCAAACCAGGACCCTGTAATAGTTAGGGCGCCTTCACCAGCTTTGAAATTATTGTTACTGTCATCGTAACCAATTCCGGGATAACCCTGGGTAAAATAACCGGCTTGAGCCCAATCCGATAAAATCTGAGCTGCATCGCGGTTTTCAGGGGTGTCAAACGAGGCATTGTTGACGCCGTATGTGAGGTTGTTGATGTAATCCAGGCTGACAAGCAGATGCTGAATGGCACTATATTCATGAATCGCATTCCATCCGTCCAGAGAACCAAAAGCTATCGGGGTGATATCAGCAGCTTTGATATCAGCCAAAAGTTGTTCAAAGTCTTCAAACGTTGTAGGAACTGACCAGTCATTGTCTTTGAAAATGCCCTTGTTGTAAAAGACACCGACAACTTCAGCAGTCGGACTGACACCATAGAGGTTGCCCTGACCGAAAGTTTTACCATCAGGAGTGAAACTGTTTCGGCTGGCAACACTGGTAGAAAAGACGTCTGCCCAGTTATATTTAGCCAGATAGTCATTGAGAGGTAATAACAAGTCAGCTTCGACCATGGCTCCCATATCGCTGCGCCCCTGGTTGACCTGGGCGACATCAGGACCGTCGGATTCTGCGAGAGCTAATTTCACCGTCAATTTCAAATCATCCAGAATTTTTACTTCGCGCTGGATTTTTACACCAGGGTGGTCCTCTTCAAATTCGAGGTTGAGTTGATCAATCACAGCACTTTCTTCCGGACGGTAGAACTGATCCCAAACCAAGAGGTTAATTACCTCTTCAGGCTCCTGGGTTGATTGTTCAGGTGTTGTGGAGGTGCAGGAAGTTAATGCGAGCAAAAAAATCATTGTGATAAGAAAAAAATTGCGATAGGGTTTCATGTATTCTCCTTAGGTAATTTGCAATTAAATGTTCTTTTAGGCAGAAAATTATAACCCAGCATCAATGTGCTTGATTGATGTATACTATCTTATTATTAATAATGAATGGTTGAGGTATGTGATGAAAAAAGCGATTATCACTGGAATTACCGGGCAGGATGGCTCCTACCTGGCAGAATATTTGCTCAGCATGGGCTATGAGGTACATGGCATTATCCGACGTGCCAGTACTTTTAACACAAAAAGGATTGACCATCTTTATCGCGATCCGCATGTCGTGAATGGTTCAGCACATTTGTTCCTGCACTATGGAGACCTGGGCGCAACAGGCGTTCTGACTGACGTGATCTACGACACCAAACCGGATGAGATTTATCATTTGGCTGCTCAGAGCCACGTGCGTGTTTCTTTTGATATGCCCGAATATACCGGCGATGTGACCGGGCTGGGTACAACACGCATGCTCGAAGCCGTGAGGCGGCTGGGCAAAGGGACCCGCTTTTACCAGGCTTCGACCAGTGAATTGTTTGGCTCTGCCAAACCTCCCCAAAACGAAAACACCCCCTTCCATCCTCAAAGTCCTTATGCAGTGGCTAAGTTATATGCCTATTGGATGGTTGAAAATTATCGTGATGGTTACGGTATGTACACCGTCAACGGCGTTTTATTCAACCATGAAAGCCCACGCCGGGGAGAAACCTTTGTGACCCGCAAGATCACCCGAGCCGTGGCAGCAATATTGGCAAAGAAACAAGAAAAACTCTTTTTGGGTAACCTGGATTCCAAACGCGACTGGGGATATGCACCTGAGTACGTTGAAGCAATGCATAAACTCATGCAGCAGGAAACACCATCCAATTATGTGTTTGGTACCGGTGAGTCTCATTCTGTTCGCGACTTTTTAGATGAAGCTTTTGGCTACGTGGACCTGGACTGGAAAAAATATGTCGAGATCGACCCGCGATATTTTCGCCCGACTGAGGTGGATTATTTACTGGCTGACCCAACCAAGGCAAACGAAAACCTGGGCTGGAAACCAAAAGTGAAATTCCATGAGCTGGTCAGGATTATGGTGGACGCTGACCTGGAATTGATGGGACAAGATTGCCCTGGTGAAGGACGCAGGATTTGTCATGAGAAGTTTGATGGCTGGCACCGCTGGGACGACCAGGTCATCACGATGGATAAGTAAATGAAAAAATTCCCTCTTCGAGGGATTTTTTTTGTATCAATATTGACGCGTTAGTTAAACTTTTATTGAAAATAGTGTAAAATAAACATTCGGAGTAGTAAGTTTGAAGGTGCTGGCAGAAAAGGGCAGTCGCTGAGAAACCCGCAGTAACCATAAACCGAAGTCGCCGGAACTATTGGAAGAAGAAATCGAAAGAAATTAGACCTTCCCGGGAGAGCCCGATAGCGCTCAACCCAAGAGCGCTCCATATTGAGCGAATTGAGGTGGTACCACGGAAATAACTTTCGTCCTCTGATTCAGGCGAAAGTTTTTTATTTTTTACTTAGAGAGGCGTGAGATGACAGAACTACCGAAAGCATACGACTTTAAGGATTACGAAGAAAAAATTTACCAGATCTGGGAAGAAAAAGGCTATTTCAAGCCAACCAATGACCCAAATATGCCGGGGCATGACCCAAGCATTGAGCCTTTTGTAATCGTCATTCCACCTCCCAATGTGACTGGTGCACTTCACCTGGGTCATCCCATGTTTGTGACCACTGAAGACATCATGATTCGATATCATCGCATGAAGGGAGAGCCGACATTGTGGGTGCCGGGGACTGACCATGCTGGCATAGCCACCCAGCTTCAGGTTGAAAATCAGCTGCGAAAAGAAGGCACATCCCGCGAAGACCTTGGTCGCGAAGCTTTTGAAGAGCGTGTGTGGCAATGGAAAGAAAAGTATGGTGGTGAGATTACCCACCAGCTCAGGCGTATGGGTGCCTCTTGTGATTGGGATCGCGAACGGTTTACCCTGGATGAAGGTTTGTCGCGCGCTGTGCGCGAGGCTTTTGTGAGGCTTTATGAAAAAGGGCTGGTTTACCAGGGTCCGAGGATGATCAATTGGTCTCCGGGTCTGCAGACCGCTGTCTCTGACCTGGAAGTTGAATATTCGGAAGAACTGGGCAAACTTTATTATTTCAAATATATGCTGGCAGATGGTTCCGGAGATTACCTGCCCGTTGCGACGACACGGCCGGAAACCATCCCTGGCGACAGCGGGGTGGCAGTTCATCCGGATGATGAACGCTATCGTAAATTTATTGGTAAAGAAGTGCTTGTTCCAATTTTGGGAAGAAAGATTCCTGTGATTGCTGATGATTATGTGACCAGGGAGTTTGGAACGGGTGCACTCAAAATTACGCCAGGTCATGATCCGCATGACTATGAAATCGGACAGCGTCATCACCTGGAACTGATCAATATTATGAACAAAGACGCTACCCTCAATGAAAATGCTGGTCCCTTCGCCGGTATGGAGCGCTTCAAAGCCCGAAAAGCAATCTGGAAAGATATGGAAGCTGCTGGACTGGTTATAAAAGAAGAGCCATATCTGATGAATGTGCCGCGTTCGCAGCGTGGTGGAGAGATCGTTGAACCACTTGTTTCGACACAATGGTTTGTAAAAATGGACAGCCTGGCTGAAATGGCAGCTGAATCAGTTCGTAAAGGAGAAGTCACCTTCGTTCCTGAGCGTTTTACCAAGGTTTTCCTGAACTGGATGGATAATATCGAAGACTGGTGCATAAGCCGCCAGTTATGGTGGGGACATCGAATCCCGGTCTGGTATTGCCAGGATTGTCACGAGGTGATCGTTGCACGGGAAGAACCGACTGTTTGCCCGAAATGTGGATCTGCTGATCTGAAACAAGACCCTGACGTACTGGATACCTGGTTTTCTTCCGGTTTGTGGCCTTTTTCGGTATTCGGCTGGCCTGATGAAACGCCTGATTATCGTTATTTCTACCCGACCAGTGTGATGGAGACAGGTTATGACATTATCTTTTTCTGGGTTGCGCGGATGGTGATGGACGGACTTTTCTTCACTGATAAAGCTCCTTTCCATACCGTCTATTTGCACGGGATGGTGCGGGATGATAAGGGTCAGAAGATGAGCAAGACCAAGAATAACGTCATTGACCCTTTGGTACTGATGAACGAATATGGAACTGATGCTCTCAGGTTTTCACTGGTCGTAGGCTCCAGCCCTGGCAACGACCAGAATGTGGGCACCAAAAAAGTAGAGGCAAACCGTAACTTTGCCAACAAAGTCTGGAATATTGGTCGATTTGTGATCAATGCAATTAGTAACGTCAAAGAACCAATTAATTCTGATCCAAATTGGACCCTAGCGGACTCCTGGATTTGGGCTCGCACGAAACAAACGGTGAACAGTGTCAACAACTTATTCGAAAACTACCAGTTTGGCGAGGCAGGTCGACAGGTATACGAATTTCTTTGGAACGATTTTGCAGACTGGTACCTGGAATCTGCCAAGCGTCAACTGGCTGAGGGCGGAGACCGGGCTGCCTACACAGCAATCATTCTGGCTGACACATTGGGACTGATGCTTCGGTTGTTACATCCTTTTACCCCATTCGTGACTGAAGCGCTTTACGGATATCTGAAGGAAACCTGTGAAACGAATGAAATCATTTTTAACAAGGAACAGAACTGGGAAGAGCACCTGATTGTTGCCCGTTGGCCAGAACGAATGCCACAGGAAGATTGGGAAGCCGGTGCAATCAAAGACTTTGACCTGGTGCAGGAAATTGTTCGATCCATCAGGAATCTTCGCTCTGAATACAAGCTTGAAATGAGCAAAAGTATCAATGCAATCCTGGTGAGTGAGAACAAAGAAAGTTTCTTGAATAAAAATAAGAATTTATTAGTGGATTTGGCAGGTTTGAACGAAGAAACCATTCAAATTACAGATAACAAAACTCAACCAGAGGGTTTGACCGTGTTGGTGATTGAAGATATTGAGATCTATCTGGACTTTACTGCCAGTGCCAGTGGTGAACATGACAGCGAAAGGTTGGAAAAAGAACTCGCAGAAGCAGAAAGTCATATTGTTCGCCTGGAAAAACTGTTGGCATCACCTTTCGCTCAAAAAGCCCCGGCAAACGTGATTGAGGCTGAACGGGAAAAACTGGCTGGTTATACTAGCAGTGCTGAGAAACTTCGTAACAGGCTGAAAAAGTAAAAGAAAATTGTAATTAAAAAGCAGCGTGACTTAAGTGCCCAGGTTTTTACCCGGGCACATCGATCTTGATCAAATCCCGAGGTCGTTACTTATTTTGAATCGAATCTCTGCTTTTCCAGGGCAATAATGCGTTTCAGAATCGTCAGTGAAACTGCGTAGGTGGAATCCATTCCAAAGTATGAGAGGGCACCAGCACCCAGGTTTTTGCCTTTGGTGTAAGGTGTGTCTGAAACATAATGCATAATGCCCAGATCGAAAGGAAGTTTGTTTAAATTGACAATTTGGTTTACGGGATATCGCTGTGGTCGCGAGAGCTCATAAATTGCTGATAGGTACGGACCAGCTTCCATCTCGATATCAGTATAGCCTTCCCGATAGATAACATCCATGATGTTTTTGTTTTGCAGGAAGGTTCCCATAACTGTCACAGCTTTTTGATTGTCGAGTACAGTCCCGAAGGTCAGGTGGGGTGCCACGTCCTTTGCGCTGAAATTGTTGGCGAAAATGTAAGTGTTCTGTGAGTGTTCGTCATAAACCACTTCCGGGATAATCACATCGCCCCGAACGCCGTTCAGGCTGGCAGCTTTACCCATGATGTAAATCCCGAGAATCTCAGATACACTTTCAGCTGTTTTGGTCATCAGATTGTAGGCGGCATAGCCTAATGGATAGTCAATATTGAGGATAACAGCATCACTTTTTGCCAAAAAACTGAGGGCAGAATCACATCCGTCGGGGATGAGACGCTGGTCTATGGTGCAAGGATCGAGTTTATCCAACTCGATTATGTTTGCCTCAACATCGAAAGAATGCTTGCTGGGAATGCGATTGATCCCCCGATGTCTTTCAAACTGGAGCTGGTCTTCGATCAGTGGAAATCCCACTTCGGTGCCCAGATATTTTTTCATTGCATAATAGTAAAAGTTTTCCGGGTTTGACGGGGTTTCTTCTCGGTTGATTTCGATCCATTCAGCCTGTAATACCGGTTCGTTCTTTTCAATATAACTCAGCAATTCATCTTTTTTGCCTAAGGCGTAACCGGAAAGGAGGTTGGTGAGGCTGTGGGTGTTGGATGAGACAAAATAAACCGGTCGATCTTTTAATTGGAGAGCTTGTTCCTCAATGTTTATCCACCAATTTACAGTAGCACGGCGGTAATCATTCAATGAGCCGCTTAACATCTGAATGCTGAAATCAGCACGACGTTCTCGGAATATTTGCATAGTTTCGGTGAATTGATCTCCTAACACCGTGTACAAACGGCCGAGATCATCTTCCGAGATATGCAAATAATCACCAAGTTGCCTGAAGGCATCCGGGTTTGAGGGGAGAGCTTCTTCAAGGAGTAAGGGGTCGATAGTATTGAGTAAAAAGTGCAATTTATTCCATTCAATTTGGAAGGCAGTCAAACAAGGAACAACATCATCAATATCTGAGCGAGAAGCAATATAGCAAGCTAACTTTTCTACTCCATCAAAAAAGCATTTTCTGCGTCGGGCTTTAGCGCTAACTTCTTGCCAGGATTCGATGTTCGTATAGCCATATTCGGTGAAACTGTTCGCAGACTGACCCAGGATGACCTTGTTAACCTGAATTATGACAGATGGCAGCCGAAGCAGCGTATAGATTAACGCGGAAGTGTCAGGCTGATCACCATGCGCATTCATATGCAATGATGAATTTGTACTCGCATGGACACCTTCGAGCGTACGGATATTGACTTCGTTAGTTGAACGCAGCAGCGAATAAATAGTGCGCAGATAAAGATCGATTTCTTCAGAGGAACGGATTGGGACGGTTCTTTCCATAGTTGTACCTTTGTAATATTTTATAGAATTCTAACATGTGCACATCCTGCATGGGTCTCACGTATAATTGGAGCTGAGGAGAAATCAGATGCTTTACCTTGTAGCGACACCAATTGGAAATTTGGGCGATATGACTTACCGCGCTGTAGAAGTCTTGAGGAGTGTTGATCTGATCGTGAGTGAAGACTCGCGAAAAACAAGTGTATTGCTCAGACATTACGACATCTCGAAACCCCAAACCGCTATGAACAACTTTAACGAGAGAAAGGTGGTTCCAAAATTGATGGAGCGGTTGGAAAAAGGAGAGACGATTGCGCTGGTAACGGACGCAGGAACTCCGGGCATCTCGGATCCGGGTTATCTGCTCACACATGAAGCTATTCAGGCTGGTGTAGAGGTGCAGTCGATTCCAGGACCATCGGCGGTTGTCATGGCGTTAACGCTTGCAGATTTGCCTATCCATAGCTTCACATTCAAAGGTTTTCCTCCAAACAAGGAAGGACCGCGTAAGCGCTTTATTGGCATGGAGGTGGATTCTCCTCATACGCTTGTTTTTTACGAAAGCCCCTACCGGCTGATCGCCTTCTTAAAAAACAGCCTGGAGGTGCTCGGAGACCGAAACGCTGTCGTTTCAAACGACCTTACCAAAAAGTTTGAAACACATTACAGGGGAAAGCTTTCGGAGATTATCGTAAGACTTTCCAACGAGACGATAAGGGGTGAATATGTTGTCAGTATTGAAGGCTTACGTAAAGAGAAGACTAAAAAGAAAGTGGATTCAGATCCGTAAGGTCTGAATAGACGTCAATTCCTTCGGCTTTTTTCAGTTTATCGGTTGCCAGGTATGTTATCGGTGTGAATAAAACTTCTATTGCTACTTTGAAAATGTAATTGGTCAGAGTAAGCGACCAAAACAATTCCCAGGGGAACACACCTGTCAGGGAAGCGATGGCAATAAAAACTGCTGAATCAAGAAATTCCCCCACGATTGTACTGCCAATTGTGCGAAGCCAGAGATGCTTCCCTTTGGTCACTTTCTTCATAATTGCCATTATGATGGAATTAGAAAAGGAGCCAATCAGATAACCAGCAACACTTGCTAATACAATTCCTCCGAAGCTGATCCCTCCGAGCACAGAATTGAATGCTTCCTGTCCAACGGATTCAATCCATATTTGCTCACCAGGTGAGACACGGATCAACCAAAACATCAGGAAAGTAAATATCAAAGAGACAAACCCGATCCAGATAACCCGGCGTGAGCGGGTAAAACCATATACCTCTGTAAGAATATCGCCGAAAATGTAGGCAAAAGGAAAAAACAGAGTTCCGGCATCAAATGCAAGCGGGATGTATCCAATCGACACCCCCCAATTGATGATTTTCGCTGAAGAAGCAAAATTACTCAAAACCAGGACAACTGTAAAGGCAACAGTAACCAGGTCCAGATATCTGAATTGGGTAACCGGAGTTTTTTCTTCGGGTTTTTCTTTCTCTCTCATTGCAAATATTTTATACTACAATTCATATAAGTTTGTAACCTGGACAGGAGCATCCATGAGCAGTTTAATCATCGGACTGGATATCGGTGGAACAACGACCAAGATCATTGGTCTTGAAGACAACCAAGCGTTTGGTTTTGTTCGAGTCAAAGCCAGCGATCCAATAACCTCAGCTTATGGCGGTGTGGGGAAGTTCCTCGACCAAACAGGAAATGATTTGAAAAACGTATCCAGAATTTTTGCAACCGGAGTTGGGGCATCCCATTTGGGGGATAACATGTTCGGACTCCCGACACAAATAGTTCCGGAATTTGATTGTGTTGGTCTTGGCGGGTTATACCTGACCGAACTGGATGAAGCGATTGTAGTCAGCATGGGTACCGGTACGTCTTTTGTAGCCGCAAGGAAAGGCACAGTTTCCCACATTATCGGGTCGGGCGTGGGAGGAGGGACGCTGGTCGGCTTATCCAAGAAAATACTGAATATCGAGGATTTTGAGACTTTCAACGAGCTGGCATCCAGGGGAAATCTGGAAAGAATCGATCTCAATATAGGCGATATCACTTCTGCAGTGATTCCGGGTCTCAGCGCAGACACGACTGCATCCAACTTTGGGAAGCTTGACGAACTGGCAGAACCTCAAGATTTTGCAGCTGGGATCGTGAACCTGGTTTTTCAGTCTGTTGGAACCGCTGCTGTTCTGGCAGCACGTAACTATGATATGAATGACATTATAATTACCGGAAACCTATCCAGAATGGCTTTGGGCAAGGTGGTTTTTGATAAATTTTCGCAACTTTATGGAGTGAGGTTTGTAATTCCAGACAAATCTGAGTTTGCAACAGCACTTGGTGCATGTATTTTTGGGTTGAAAAGTAACCAATTTAAAAATCAGGTAGAATGTTGATATGGATAGATTCTTTCTTCACGTAGATCAAATCGTTGATGGCACAGTAACTTTTCCTGAGAACATTTCAAAGCAAATACGAAAAGTACTGCGCATGGATATGAAGAAGGGGGCTGTAATTGTTCTGGACAACAGCGGCTGGGAATATCTTGTTCAGCTGGATGGGCTGAAAGGTAACCAGGTTATAGGTCATATCACCAGCAAACAGGAAGGCAGACCGGAATCCAATGCGCGCATTACAGTAAGTTTTAGCCAGGCACGGCGCGAAAAAGTAGAAATGATTCTGCAGAAGTGTACTGAAATTGGGGTTTCGGAGTTTATCCCGTTCGTTTCTTCACGCACTCTGGTAAATGAACTAAAAAGCAACAGTGCCAGGCAGGAACGCCTTGAAGCGATCATACGCGAAGCATCAGAACAATGCCAACGTTCCCGGCTCCCGAAATTACATCCTGCAGTGAGCTACAAAGACCTTCTTCAGCAGACCTCAAGCTGTGATTTGCGTCTGATTGCATGGGAAGGGACGCCCCTGGTAAAACGGATTTGTAAAGCCGTTGTTGCCCCACTGTCTGTTATGAAGGAAAAATCTGTGGCACTTTTAATCGGTCCGGAGGGTGGTTTTAGTGCCGAAGAGGTCCAGCTGGCGGAAGAATTTGGCTATCAGCAGATTTCGCTGGGTGTAAACATTTTGCGTATGGAAACAGCGTGTATTGCTGGCAGCGTATTGCTCAGACATTTATGTGATTGCTTTGAATAGGCTCTAACGAACCAAATGGCGATTTGGCAGCAGGTTGCGCAGGCGATCGCGAGAATACTTCCCGGCTCCCAGGTTGTTGCCATCTTCATCTTTCACCAAAACGAGCGAACCCAATTTATGCTCTGGCAAGTCTATTCCCCGAATGTCATAACCTTTCATCCAGTTTGTTATTAGTTCAGTCGGGATTGTCCAAATTCCTGTTGAAAACAGGTGCCCAAAGCTGTGAAAAAAATCAGGCGCAGGTTCAAAATCCTGCCTGATGAATTGACCGAGTGGTAGCCCGGTCAGGTGGAACGGTAACCCTGGGAAATTAATGAACAGTGAGTTGGGCATTAGCCAGATCTTTTCACCCCGCCAGTAGATCCCTAAATTACGTTCTTCAAGCAAATCTTCCAGTGAGAATCCATAATTTTCGTTGAAATAACTGACGATGAGCTGCCTGGTCTCTTGACTGGTTTTTTTTGCATCTGCCACCCTTTGCGGTGGGTTTACACGAATCTTGTAATCCTCGGAAACTGGTCTGACCTTAATTAACTTCACAGCAAAAAAACCGTTGGTCTGAAATACGAAGGGCCAAATACGCAGGGAATACTTCAACTGGGGATCGTAGGTTTGGCTCTCGAACCCGGTCAGACCGTAGGCACCAAAGCGACTTGCTGGTGAAGTGTCTACCTGAAATGCTCCGGGGTAAGTTTTAAGCAAAGCAGAAACAACTGCTTCATCTTCTTCAGGGGCAAGGGTACAGGTGGAGTAAACCAACTCTCCGCCGACTTTCAAAGCCCTGGCAACAGAGGTGAGCATTGCAAGCTGGCGACCTGCCAATCTTTCCCTTTCGTCTGATGTGATAGGGCGGTGGGGATGGCTGGAAGATACTCGTAAACTCTGCATACTACAGGGGGCATCCAGGAGGATTTGATCGAAGGTCTCGGGATACCAATCTCCCCAACGCTCACCTGGAAAGTTGGTAACAGCATAATTAACCGTTCCCCAGGTTTGCAGGACAGTGCGTAAGGCAGGGATGCGCGAGGCAGCTGAGTCGTTGGCAATAACAAGGTTGCGATCTTTGCCCGCATCGATCATCTGTGTGGTTTTTCCACCTGGCGAGGCAGCCATATCCAGTGAGAGGAGGGGTTTGTTTGATGGTTTGAACAATGAGACTGGCAAAATCGAGGCTGCATCCTGAATATAGAACTGACCAAGCTTATGTTCGATCGTCTGGCTGGGATAAGTCGACCAGTCGGTTATCTGTTCGGCAGCCTCTGAGAATGGGAGAGGTTGGGATTGCCAGTCGTATTTATCTTTTAGATCGTTCAATTTGGAACGGGTATCTGCTGTTTTTAATGCGTTGATGCGAATAGCAGAAGGCGCATCCAGTTGAGATTCATCCAGTAATTGGGTAAATTGCTCGCTGCTTAAATAAGGGCGATAACGGTTTATTTCCTGCATAATGGCGTCGTCAAGCATTTGTGATGTCACCTTTACGGATAAAAAAGATTAATTCATTTCCAACTGTCTCTTTGTTTAGGGACCAGGGCTGCCCATGGATAGCTTTATCGACCAGGTTTGTGTGATAATTTTCGAGTGAATGATGATGTCCCAAATCGTATGCTGGCAAGCTTAACACGATCACATCAACCTGAAGTTGGTGCAGCAATAACGCTGTGCCACCTGGTTGCCGTTTTTCAAGCCGGTGAGCTTCTTTGAAAAAGAAAACACAATCTGCTTTTTGCTGGGGTGTCTGGAGGAAAATATCTTGTTGGGTCGCCGTGGCAGATGGATATGTTAGTTCAAAAAATGTCTGCAAATACTTTTTTCGGGCGCCATTTACATCGAAAGCCTGAAATCTGGGTTGGCTCGCGAAGTTGAACCAGGGTAGACAAAGTGGATCCAAAGCGCAAGCAAGGTCCAATATGGATGATGGGTGACCTATACCTTCAGAAATGCAGGCAGCAAAATCTTCCAGGTAGGGAATTCTTTCGCGAGTGGAGGCATGTTTTTGCATAATATCAAGGCAGTAGGCACGGATATCCTGCAAAATTATTGGTGAATCCTGCAAACGAGAAGTCTCTTTGGCATAGTCAATGCTCTCAAGATACGGGGCGATAACGTTATGGAGTGATTTGCGGAAAATTGTTTTGATTTCAGCGTCATTGCGGGATGTTGAGGCAGCCTGAGTTGCCAGGTCCAGCAGGAAATCAGTGGGCAAGTCCATATCGCGGTACTTTTTCGAAGAATGAACCGCAATTATGAGCTTGTCCAGGTCAGAATTTGTTACTTTATTCATCGTGAGAGTAAAAAGGCGATTTCGTTCGAAAAATCAAAGCGTTGAATTTGGAAATTTCTGGAACTCACCAGTTGATTAAAGTGCTCTGTGTAGGTTTGTTCCATCCCCTTGGACCGCCCACCGAGGCTTCTGGATGGATAAGAGATAAGGATGTGCTCGCTGGCAATTTTGTCCAGTAATTGTGATGAAAACGAAGGTTCAACCTGGTCGAGAATAGGAAGTGTTTTAAGGATAAAGGTTACATGAGATTTGTATTGGGGAATTTCTTCCAGCAAATCCAAAACATAGGCAGTGCCGTTGATTTTTCTTAAAGTTAACCAATTCTGGAGAAAATTGATCATTGGTTCGACCACATCGCAAGCCTGGTAAACAGCATCAGTAGCAAGGGGCATAAAAGGAATTGCGAGCGGGTTGAGCCCACATGCCAGATCCAGAACAGATCGGATTGGTGCAATTGTTTTCAGTGTTGTGGTAAAAAAATGTTCCAGAAATGGTAAGCGCTCTTTTGTCGATGCGTGAGCTCGCATCATTTGCAGACAAAGGTCTGTGTGTTTTTGATAGTCTTCCTCGGAGATAACTCTGAATTTATCAAGCCAATGCGCATAGTCTATCTTATCTTGCAGAAAGGCTCCGGCAAGACGGTGTAAACGGGTTCTGACTGCCTTGGTAGTTGTTTTCAGGTCTTTGTGTTTACCCAACTCATGGATTGCGATTCTTTCGATGAGGCTTCTGCTAAGTTGTGAGTATTTCCTGCTTAACCGCACAGCGGTCACAAGATCATTCAAAGTGAAATCCTGCTCAGGCATTCGCTCTCCGCAGGTCTTCGATCAAGCGGGTCATGAATCGCAGATTATGCATGGTTGCCAGGCGAAAATAAGCCGGATCCCGCATTCGATAAAGATGATAAAGGTAGCCCAGACTATAGTTTTGGCAGGCAGGGCAATCACAGTTTTCTTCAATTGGGTTTGGATCACGAAAGTAAACTTCAGTATTGATATATTTGAATTTTAGCCAGCCTGGTTGTGTATCAGGGGTGATTTTGTCAATTTCGCGGGTATACAATCGGGCATGACGGGCGTCGCGAGTAGGCAGAGCGCAATCAAACATTTCATAGCCGATTTTATAAGCAGTGACAATGCTTTCAGGATGACCGATTCCCAATGCATGAATGGGGAAATCTGAAGGAACAAGCCCGCGCACCAATTCAAGGATATCAGTTATCAGATTGGAGTCATCGTCCAGAGGCCAGCCGCCAAAACCAAAACCATCAAAACCGATTTCGAGCAGAGCCTCTGCGCATTGTTTACGTAAGTCAGGTTCGGCTCCGCCCTGGATGACACCAAAAATCAGGGGGCGGTCTTCCGGGTCTGTTTTGCGTTCAGAAAGCTGCTGCAAGTAAGTTTGTTTGGCACGTTTTGCCCAATCGATTGTCCGTTCCACTGATAATTGCTGCTCCTGGTAACTCGCATTGATGTGTGTACAGTCGTCAAGACATATCAGGATGTCTGAACCATAACCAAACTGCAGCTGGATGCTCTTTTCCGGAGTGAGGTTGACTTTTCGCTGAGAGTTTTCGGGACGAAACAAGATGCCTTTGCTCGTCAGACTACCATATTTCGGGTTTTGACGAATAAGAGAATAAGCCTGGAAACCGCCCGAATCGGTCATGATCAGCCCCTGCCAATTCGCCATTTTATGCAAACCACCCAGCGCCTGGATGGTTGTGGAGCCCGGTTTTTGCATCAGGTGAAAGGCGTTCATCATCAAAGCAGGCAGTTGGACCTGGCGCAAATCTTCGCTAATCAAGCTGCGGATATAACCATAAGTGGCATCGGGCATATAGACCGGCATGTCAACTTTTTTATCACGCACCTGAAGGGATCGGAGAGGAATCACCGATACCCCCGGGATTTCTTTTCAATGATCAATATAAATTCAGCCTTGCGGTTTTGTGTTTTTTGTTGAACTTCCTGCACAGTTCCGAGGTAGACCTTTTCTCCGGGCAGCGTCAGATCAGTAGCAAGGAATATTGTCCTGTTCTTGCCGAATGCGTTTGCAACTTCATCAAGCAGTTTCCCCATACGATATGGAGTGTCCATCAATATTATGGCTTGCGACGAGTTTGCATGTTGGCGTAACAATTCTTTTCTTTGTTCGGTTTTCGGAGGCAGAAAGCCGAGAAAATAAAACTGTTTTAAGTCAAACGGACAAACAGAGATCGCAGCCACCAGGGATGATGCGCCTGGAATCGGAACAACATCAATTTCTGCAGGATACAGGAATTGAAGAAGCTTGCTGCCTGGATCTGAAAAGACCGGCGTTCCGCAATCAGAAATCAAAGCCATATTCTGCCCATTGAGCAGGTTGAGCAGAATATCGTTAACTTGCTGATCTTCGTTGTGTTCGTTGAGTTCGATCAGTGGCTTAGTGATACCAAGTTGTTTGAGCAGGCGCGATGCAACTTTGCGCTCTTCACATAGAATCGCATCTGCCTGGCTGAGAACTTGAATGGCACGCGTGGTAATATCGCCGGGATGACCGATCGGAGTCGCTACAATATAAAGTTTACCTGGTTGTGTAGTCATGTTTGTTGGATTATAAACGACAAGTAAATCCAGAGATCAGTATGCACAAATGAATCATTCAACTTTCCGGTTTGTGGCATAATTAGCGGATATTAATGGAGCCTTATGAAAAAATTAAGCAAACTTACAAAAGTTTCGTTATTACTTGCCCTCTTGTTTGGCATTGACAAAATATTAGGAGTTGTCAGACAGATGCTGGTTTCCCGCCAGTTTGGGCTTTCAGCTGAATTGGATGGTTTTAACGCAGCCAACAACCTTCCGGATATGTTATTTATGTTAATCTCCGGTGGAGCGCTGGCAATTGCCTTTATTCCCGTATTAACTGAGGTTCTTACAAAAAAGGGACAGGAGAAAGCCTGGAACTTGTTTTCAAATATCCTGAATATCGCCTTCATTGTGACCGCAATCCTGGCTGTTGTTGTGGCAATATTTGCACGACCTCTTATCACAAATGAGTTTGGTATTGCACCGGGATTTACAGCTGAGCAAACTGATGTGGTCGTGCGACTTTTACGATTAAATCTGATATCAACGTTAATTTTCTCTTTGAGTGGTTTGGTGATGGCGGGATTGCAGGCAAACCAACACTTCTTATATCCAGCACTTGCTCCAATTTTATACGATCTGGGTCAGATTTTTGGAGTGGTGATCCTTTCTCCTGCTGAGGGATATACCATTGGTGGCATTACGCTGCCCGCGTTCAATCTTGGTGTTGATGGGATGGTATATGGTGTTATCTTAGGCGCACTTCTCCATTTGTTGATCCAGGTGCCCGGATTGATCAAGTTTAATTTTAAATGGACGCCTAAAGTCGACATCCACGATCCGGAAACCCGAAAGGTGTTTCGGTTGATGGCTCCCCGCCTGGTGAGTATGTTGTGTGTCCAAATGATTTTTCTGGCACAGGATAATTTTGCATCCAGATTGGAAGCAGGCTCAGTGACCGCTCTGACGTATGGTTGGTGGATCATGCAGGTTCCTCAAACGTTATTGGGGACATCGATTGCAACAGCGATATTGCCAACACTTTCAGAGCTATTCAGCAATGAACGATTTGATGAACTTAAAGAAAAAATCGAAAGAGCCGGACAAGTTATGCTGGGGCTTACCATACCCATCGCTATCGTTGCAGGGGTAGTGCTGACTCCGGCTATCAGTGTTTTTCTTGGTTTGGATGCAATTGATACTGCAAGGGTTGTAGATGTTTCACGAATATTCCTGATAGGGATTGTTGGACATTCGATCGTTGAGCTGTTTGTGCGAAGTTTCTATGCCCTTCAACAGCCAAGATATCCATTAATTGGTGCAGTTCTCACCTTGATTTTGTTCATATTGTTTGGAATCACGCTCACACCAAGCCTGCAAGCAAGTGGTATTGCCCTGTCAAATACCCTTGCGTATACAATCCAGGCTGTGGTATTACTCTTCTTGCTAAATTCCAAATTGACTGCAAAGCTAAGATTAACTCCGTCACTTTTGCGTGCGCTTTTGGGAGCACTGGTTGGGGGTGGTTTGGCATTTGGGATTGTAAATTATGTTCCAAGATTTGCCGGCACCTTGATCGGGGCGATATTGGCGGGAGTTGTTGGTTTATTGGCAGGTGCTATCATTGTTAGAAAAGAGCTGGTTGAGTTAAGACAGCTTTAGGAAATAATTTTTATGGAAGAAAACAACAACAATTTACATGATGATGCTTTCGAGCAGGAAATTCATCCAGAAGTGATGCGAACAGATGCTGAAGAAAATCATGAAGTGGTTTCGCAGAATGGTAATGACGAACTATCACCTGGTAATATGCCTGGGGATATGGCTAAAGAAACGAAAACGAAAAAGAAAACCAACCGACGCTGGATTGGCGGTTTTATTTTGGTCAGCCTGTTGATTGTTGGTCTTGCAATTTTCCTGGGTTATCAAAACGGTGTCACGAGAAGACTGGAACAGGAACGTACAGTGCTAATGGACCAGATTTCTCTGCAGCTTGATTTAGCTTACAAAGATATCGCTGAAAACAACTATGAAAATGCAAAAATTCGGCTGGAGTACATCATTGGAAAATATCCCAGTTTTCCCGGCGTGTCGGATATGTTGGTAGAAGTGATGATGCATCTGGATGTTCCAACACCAGTCCCAACAATACCGGTGGTTATGGAAACGGACGAACCTGAAATAACACCAACACCAGACATCAGAGCTTCTGAAGAAACATTTTCACAGATTCAGCAAAGTATCGCCAGAGAGCAATGGAACCAGGCAGTCGAAAACATCGAAGCCCTCAGAGAAAGCAACTATGATTACAAATCTGTTGAGGTTGATGGATATTACTTTATTGCCCTGCGTAATCGGGGAATTCAACGTATCTGGGCTGGTGAACTTGAACAAGGTATGTATGATTTATCTGTCGCCGGACAATTAGGCGCAATCGACAGTGTCGCTGCTGGTGCGGTAAGCTGGGCTTCTTTGTACATGACCGGGGCAAGCTACTGGGATGTAAACTGGGCTGGTGCGGTCGATATTTTCAGCCAACTTTACACACAAATGCCTTATTTTTCGGATGCAAGCGGGATGACCACATCAGAACGTTATCGGATTGCGCTATATAAATTGGGTGATCAATTTGCAGCGACGGGCGATTTTTGTTCTGCAAGCAGTTATTATCAGCAGAGCCTTGCAATTGGAATAAACCTGGATATCCAGGTCACAGCGACCTGGTTGGCAGAAACTTGCGCAAATCCACCAGGACAAGAAACTCCGGAACCTACGCTTGATCCAAATGTAACCCCGGAACCTGGAGGAACAGAAGTCCCACCGACTGAACCGACGCCATGATTTAGTTTTGTTTTTAAATGTTTGTGGGCAGCTTATAAATAGAATGGTCTGATCTGGTTCAGCAATCGGATCAGATTTCTTTTTTAATCAAATGTTTTATGAAATAACTGATCCAAAGAGATCGTATGGACCGGCACTCTCAATTTTGACAGGGATTATTTCTGCAGCCGGATTGCTTCCCCTGGCAACCACCAGTCCGTCTATTTCAGGTGCATCACGATAGCTGCGTCCGACGATGATTCCTTGTGTTTCATCCTGCCCTTCTACCAATACGTTCAGTGTTTGACCGATGAGAGCCTGATTTTTTTCATTGGCAATGTGACTCTGCAGCTCCATGAGACGTTCCCGTCTCTCGTCTTTGACTTCCTGTGGAACCATGTCGGGCAGATTGAAAGATTCTGTGTCCTCTTCGGGTGAATAAGTGAAGACCCCAAGGTGGTCAAACTTTGTTCCTTCGACAAAATCAACCAGTGTTTGAAAACTATCTTCGGTTTCGTTTGGGTAACCAACGATGAAAGTGGTTCTGACAACCAAGGACGGGATTAAAGCCCTCATTTTTTTGATTGTCTTGCGCACCCAGTCTATGTCTGAGGGTCGACGCATTTGTTTGAGCACAGTGGGATCGGCATGCTGCAGCGGGATATCAAGATATGGTAACAGTTGATTCTCAGCTGCCATCAGGTCAATAAGCCTGTCGCTGACCATTCCGGGGTAAGTATAGAGAAGCCTTACCCAGGGTACATCTGGGATTTGAGGCAAGAGCAGGTTTAACAAGTTTGCGAGACCGTCCTGTTCCGCACGATCGATGCCATAAGCGGTCAGGTCCTGCGCAATGAGATTGATCTCCTGAATCCCTTCCGATTGTAAAAACAAGGCATCCTGAATTACGTCTGACTGCGACCGGCTGACCAATGGACCTTTGATACCAGGAATGGCACAAAACGCACAAAAACGATGGCATCCATCAGCAATTTTTAGATAACTGCTGCTGCCCTGGATAGCAGTATAAGATGCTCCAAAGGGATAACGCAAAGCAGGATAGTTTGGATAGGCAGTGCCATTCGCCTGTTTTGAACCTTTTTTCATACTCTGAACAAGAGGTAAGATGTCTTCGAGGCTGCGAGTGCCAATCAGACCGTTCAACTGGGGCTGGAGACGGAGCAATTTGTCCCGCCACCTCTCAGCCAGGCAGCCGGTGGCAATGATCTTTTGCCCTTGATTTCTTTTGGTGGTTAGTTCCTGAAGCGTGTCCAGTGATTCCTGCTGAGCGTCATGAATGAAACCGCATGTATTGACGAGCACGAATTCTGCCTGACGTGCTGATCTGGAATAAGTAAGACCTTCCGCCTCCAGTAACTGGGCAAGCACATTGGAATCGACAAGGTTTTTAGCGCAACCAAGGCTAACGATATAGAAGCTATTCTTTTTCATCGGATTACTTAATTCTCATCTGTTATGTTCCGGATTCGATTTCGATCACTGGCAATTCGTTTATGCCTTCGGATGAAAATAGCAGCCTTGCTGCAGTGCCAATACGGGAGGTCGTGCCGTCGTACGGTTCCTGGTTGAAAATGACCTCGATGGCTGCGAGGTTGCCTGTTTGAAGTTCTATGCTTTCATCACCAGTGTATGTCAGGACATTGCCAGCCTGTTGACGACCCTGGTAAACCTGCTGACCATCGCTGAGAACTCTGAGCCAGGTATTTTGCCTTATCAAAATTACGATCTCAAGCGATGCATCCATCTCAGATGCAATGTAAAAAGGCGTTGAGGTCGGGATTAGCACAGCTTCCTGTGTTTCTGCTGTCGGTTCGGTTTCTGTTGGTTGTTCTGTTTCATCTGAAAGTAAAACTTCGGCTAATGCTGGCAGAGTACCTGTCAGCTCCGGCTCTTCACCAGCAAACGACATGCGTGAGATGCCCCAGATCAGGAATCCAACGATTCCCATGATCATGAGTGTCCCAAAAAAAAGATCGAGAGTAAAAAACCTTTTGAGATTCATCAGGAACGGAGAGGCAACCCGGACTGACTTCAGAATTTTGCGTTTGGTCGTGGTTTTTTCGGATCTGCGTTTTTGAATTGCGTCAGCATAACGAATCATGATTGCAGCAACATCAAGGTTTAAAAACCGGGCATAAGTCTGAAGCAAACCTTTGAAATGAATCGGGTTGATGAATGCGTCCAGATCACCGCGTTCAATGCTGCGCAGCTGGTCTTTATGAATATGCGTTTCTTCTTCGATTACATCCCAGGAGACATTAAGGTAGCGTCTTCTGGCTGACAATTCGCGCCCAATGGCTTCGAGGTCTTTTTTTGATTCACTGGTTTCCTCAGAAAGTGCCACAGGTTGATTTTCCGTAACTGGCTTTGTTTTCCGTATTTTTGGAGTTGGGGGTTCATTTTCTTGTTTAATTGGTTCCTGTTGTTTTTCAGGAAGAGACTCCAGGACTTTCGGCGTTGTTTCCACAGAAAGTTCCTGCAAGCCCAAAAAATCTGTGTAGAGCCTGATGAAACCCCTGGTTTGAGCGGAGGAACTCAGCTCAGAATATTCTTCATCTTCAATGTCCTGCAGGATGGAAAGCCGGATACGAGTTGCAGACGCAACTTGTTCAAGCGGAATCCCGCGCTGCTCGCGAA
>Ga0123334_1001507_pt1 | contig 28943 bp, 20 predicted proteins | sample BiotimSIPDNA_FD_89706 | JGI IMG/M metagenome (GOLD analysis project Ga0123334, IMG submission 89706) | Anaerobic biogas reactor microbial communites from Washington, USA - Biogas_R1 time_0 SIP DNA | ecosystem: Engineered > Bioreactor > Anaerobic > Unclassified | place: Washington, USA...
AAGCGTTTGGGAAAAAGCCAAGGCTACCAACGACTACGCCCTGTTCCAGCCTTACCTGCAAAAAATTCTCGACTTGTCTCTGGAATTTGCTGAATACTTTAAGCCCTACGATCATCCCTTTGATGCTATCGCCAACCAATTTGAGCCCGGCACAAAAGCCAAAGAAATCAAAGCCATTTTTGACGCCTTGCGCCCCCGCCAGGTTGAGCTAATTAAAGCCATTTCTGAACGTCCTCAGCCCAAAGATGACTTCCTCCACAAACGCTACGACCTCGCCATGCAACGCAAAATCAACAAATGGGTTGCCTCATTGCAGGGCTACGACTGGTCGCGCGGGCGCATGGACGAATCGGTGCATCCTTTTACCACCAATTTTGGTATGGACGATGTGCGCATCACCACAAAATACGTCGAAAACGATGCCAGCAATGCCTTCTTTAGCACCATGCACGAAACTGGTCACGCGCTCTATGAACTGGGCATTAGTAAAACCTACAAAGGCACCAGCCTCGGTTCGGTATCCTCAATGGCATTGCATGAGTCCCAATCGCGCCTGTGGGAAAACCTCGTTGGCCGTTCAAAAGCGTTCTGGACTTATGCCTACCCCGTCTATCAGGCTTATTTCAGCGAACACCTTGCCAATGTGAGCCTCGATGACTTCTACAAAGCCATCAATAAGGTCAGCCCTTCGCTCATCCGCACCGAGTCGGACGAAGCCACTTACAACCTGCACATTATGCTGCGCTTTGAAATTGAATTAGATATGCTCGAAGGCAAGATCAGCACCAAAGATCTGCCTGAGGTTTGGAACGAGAAGATGCGCGACTACCTGGGTGTGGTGCCTGAAAATGACAGCACGGGTGTGCTCCAGGACGTGCACTGGTCGGGTGGCATGATTGGCTATTTCCCCAGCTACGCGATCGGCAACCTGATTGCTTCACAATGGTGGCATCAGTTGCTTAAAGACCAGCCCAACACCATGGACGAAATTGCATCCGGTAACCTCGCCAATATTTTGGCATGGCTGCGCGAAAATGTGCACCAGCACGGCAGTCGCTACGATGCCATGGACCTCGTCCGGCGCGTCACCGGCGAGCCCCTGAACCCCGATTACTACATGAACTACTTAACTGAAAAATACAGCGAAATTTACGAACTGTAGTTTTTTAGAATCAGATGTTTTTTCAAGAAAAGGTGACGTGGTTTATACTGCGTCACCTTTTTTTTACTCATGATAAAAAATTCATTTATCCTGATTGTTTTCAAGCACCATTTCCAGTTCTATCAATTTACCACCTGGTACTGCCTGTTCCAGCTTTTTTCCTGTAAAAACAAAACCTCTCTCACGGTAAAACCGAATCGCTTTTTCATTGCCATCCAGGACGAATAAAACAACCGGACCAGAAGGCAACATTTCAAGGCATTGTTCCAGCAGCGCGGAGCCAATGCCATGCATTTGAAAATCTTTCAGGATATACAAAGCCATAATCTCAGAAGAAGGCTGTATGCTCGCAAAAGTTCTTGCCTCTGGGAGATAACAGGCATACCCCACAACATCGCCACTCACCATAGCAACAAAAGTGTTTTTTGGATAAGCAAAGGCCATTGCCCTGCATCGTTCCAGGCTGTGCTTCTCCAAAAATGCCTGCGGAATTAAATCAGCGTAGCTCTCTTTCCAAGAGATGAAGTGAACACAGGCTTTCCCGTTTAATTCCTGCTCGGTTAAAGCTTCTTTGATTACAAATTCCATTTTGGTCACCTTTTATCAGTTTCCGGAAAACCATTCAGTATTACTTTTAACTTATCCACATTTTATCAAAAGCCTAAAGAACACTCCGTTTTGTACAAGCTTTAATTTGAATACGCGTTCGTTATTATTTAGAATAATTATAAATAAGCTATGGAACACTCAACACAAACACCACTGAAAGAATTGCTCAACAAACCCACTCTGCGCAAAACCGCGCAACGGCAGGCTATTTACGATTACCTCACTGCCAGCTGCGAACACCCCAGCGCGGAAGACATTTACCAGGCGCTTAAACCACAGCATCCCACGCTTTCTTTGGCTACCGTGTACAACACCCTGACGCTTTTAGTGGATGCAGGCTTGGTAACCCCCCTGGGCACCATCAGCGACAACAAAACCCAATATGATGCCAACCTGCGCCCGCATCTGCATCTTTACTGCGCCAAATGCAAAACTTTCATGGACTTTGAAAGTCCCCTGCTTGCAGACATGAAAGCTTACGTTATTGAACAAAGCGACTTCGACATCATCAACAGTCGCCACATTTACCAGGGCGTTTGCCCCAACTGTAAACCGACTTCAGTCAAACCTGAAGACAAGAATCAAAATAAGACCATACAAGGAGATTAACTATGGAAAACAACGAAACAATCAACCGCATGCCCATGATTGGCGATCCCGCGCCCGAATTCAAAGCCCAAACCACCCAGGGCGACATCAATTTCCCCGCAGATTACGCCGGACACTGGGTTATCCTCTTCAGCCACCCCGCTGACTTCACCCCCGTCTGCACCAGCGAATTTCACACTTTTGCTGTGCTCGAGGAAGAATTTGCCAAACTCAACACCAAACTGGTCGGCCTTTCGGTAGACGGGCTCATGAGCCACATTGCCTGGCTGCGCACCATCAAAGAGAAGATCGAATTCAACGGTCGAAAGAACGTGGAAGTCAAATTCCCCTTGATCGACGACGTTTCCATGAATGTTGCCAAAAAATATGGCATGATTATGCCTAACGCCTCTTCAACCAAGGCAGTGCGCGCCGTCTTCGTGATTGATCCCAAGGGTATCGTTCGCGCCATCATTTACTACCCACTCTCAACCGGACGCAACTTCGACGAGCTCATTCGTTTGGTTCAGGCACTCCAAACCGCCGACGCTTTCGGTGTGGCAACCCCCGCTGACTGGCGACCCGGTGACGATGTGATCGTTCCGCCACCCGGCTCCTGTGGCGTCGCTGCCCAGCGCATGGCTGAGCAAAAAGATATGAAATGCCAGGATTGGTTCTTCTGCCTGCGCCCAATTGCCAAAGAAGAAGTCCTGGGCAAGCTCCACAAAGCCGGCTAATTTAACAAAATAGGACAAAAAAAGACCTCTCATTTGGGAGGTCTTTTACATTAAAACAACAATTTTAGCCTTCCGACGCAGGCGTCGGCGTAAAAATGGGCTGGGGTGGTGTGCCCATCGGTGTGGGTGTGGGCATGGGCGTTTTTCCACTGGGGTCAAAGACATACACATATTCGCCCAATTCTGCCCAATTAAAGAGCCAGTGCGCGTCACCAGGGAACATATTGACACAGCCATGCGATTGCGGAAAACCAAGCACCGCGGGCCAATAAATGCCGTGAATCGCCTGCGCGTGGTTGTAATACAATGCCCAGGGCACGCTCTCATAATAAAAGAAATCCGAGCGATCTGACGCATAGGAACCCTGCATCGTATGGGTTTCAATCTTGTGATAAACCTCATACACGCCCGGGTCAGAATAAAGCTCGCCCGCGCCACTGGCGATCACCGTCGCGAACTTCAGCTCGCTGTTTTCATAGACAGCCAAAGTTTGGTTCTCGAGGTCAATCGCAATCCAGCGATCACGGTCAACACCCTCGGGTCGATGTGTGTTCACCAGAACTTCGCGCGATTTGAGCGATGGAATCCACTCGCCTGGCGCGACCTCGTACCACTTGAATCCTTCCGCTTCAGCATAATTGTAGATGGGAAAAGAATCGTACTTGGTATAACTTATGCCCGATGAAGGCGAAGCAAAACTTGGCGCGGTAAAACTTTCGATATTGTCGATGGTAAAGCCAAAATTATGTTTCGGTGTGCTGAAAAATTCCAAGCCTTGCCATTTAGGCCAACCCCAGTGAGGTGTCGCTTCTATCCATCCGCCATTCTTCATCCGCACGAAATTTCGTCCGCTTGAATAGGCGACATCGGTAACACAGACGTATTTTCCACCGCCACCCGAAATATGCCCAATTGCCGCCCCACCCGATACAGCATCATTGACGCTGGCATAATAAGGTGTGCTTCCCTCGTCCAACATAGCCACACGCTCAGGCAATTCCGATAGACTTGCGTCGGGAACATGCGCGGAAAGACCGATGAGCGGATAAGGGAAACCCTGTTCCGCCAGGGCTTTGATCGATTCGGACGGTCCAGCAGGGATGCAATCTCCCGGGTCTTCCTGATAGTCACCAGGCGGACATAATGGGAGGTCATAATAGGGTTCTCCAGAAGCACTTGGCGCGGCATTCACAACATGAATGCCAAAGGGCTCAAACCGTATTAGCGATAGCAACAGTAGCATTACTGCCAACAGCATGTTTCTTTTCTTCATGCCCTCCATTATACCTTGCGTGCGAAGCCACGCAAATCCATCTGTCACACCCAGCGCAAATTTAGAAAGCCACCACGCTCTCAGAGTATAATCAGAGCTATGCAAACCATTGTCTGTCTTGACATCGAAACCACCGGCCTTGACCCGGAAAAAGACGCCATTATCGAAATCGGAGCGGTTAAATTCAGCGGTAAACGCGTCATCGCTGAATTTGACGTCTTAATCAACCCGCGCCGGCCTATCAACCAGTTCATCACCAACCTCACCGGCATAACCAACGCCATGGTCATGAACGCGCCATTCCTTTCAGACGTCCTGCGTGAATTTGTGGATTTTGTCGGTGACGCGCCCATTCTTGGGCAAAATGTGGGCTTTGACCTCAGTTTCTTCCACAAAGTCGGCGCGCTAAAAGGAAATCAATCCATCGACACCTACGAACTGGCTTCCGTCTTACTCCCCACCGCGTCGCGATACGCCTTAAGTGCCCTGGCAAGCCGTTTGGGTGTTATGCAACAAAACGTCCACCGCGCGTTGGATGACGCTCGCGCTACGATGGAGGTTTATCACAAGCTGATTGAGATCCTTCAGGACCTTCCCGATGAGCTCATCGTTGAAATTGTCAACCAATCTGAAAAACTGACCTGGGCGGGCGAACTGCCCTTTAGAAATGCTCTAAAAGAACGACTGGATGAGCGTCCCCACGACATTTACAAAGCCCAAAAAGTCACAGACAGGCTATTTAGCTTCGCAAAAGCCACGCCTGCCATCCCTCTGGAACCTGCCCAGTACCTTAAACCGCTCGACATTGAGGTTTTGGCAGGCAGTTTGGAACCTGGCGGCGCGTTTTCCTCTCATATTCCCGGTTTTGAACATCGCTCGCAACAAGTGCAGGTGCTCAAATCGGTCGCAGAAGCCTTCAACAAGGGCAATCATCTCATGGTCGAAGCCGGCACCGGCACGGGAAAGTCCCTGGCATATCTCATCCCCGCCGCGCAGTGGGCTTTGCAAAACGGCGAAAGGGTCGTTGTCTCAACCAACACCATCGCCCTGCAAGACCAACTCATCAATAAAGATTTGCCCGACCTCATTCAGGCGCTTGACCTCGACATCCGCGCCGCTGTGCTAAAAGGCCGGGGCAATTACCTCTGCCCGCGCAAGCTCAACGCCTTGCGCAAACGCGGGCCAGAAAACACCGATGAGTTGCGCATTTTAGCTAAGATTCTGGTTTGGCTCCATCAGGGTGGCAGTGGCGACCGGGCTGAAATCAACCTCAATGGGCCCCTCGAGCGCCTGATTTGGTCGCGCCTTTCCGCGGAGGATGAAGGCTGCAAGCTTGAAAACTGTCTGAGACAAATGGGCGGCAGATGTCCTTTCTATAAGGCGCGTGTTGCCGCGGAAAGCGCGCATATCCTGATTGTCAACCATGCCTTGTTGCTGGCGGATGCTGCCACCGACAATCGCGTCCTGCCAGCCTATAACTACCTTATCGCCGACGAAGCCCATCACATGGAAGCCGCCACGACCGATGCCATGGCTTTTCGCCTTTACCCAAATGAAATCAAACGCCTTGTGCGTGAACTGGGCAGCCATGAACATGGTCTGCTTGGCCGCGCATGGGCGCTCGCCCAGGACGCGCTCAAACCCTCAGACCTGGTGCAAATGAGCCTTAATATCACCAAAATGGTGGATATCGCCGTACGTTTTGACACTTACATGGGTCAATACTTTAAAGTACTGGATTTCGTGCTGGAAGAACTGCGCGATGGTCGCCCGATTGGCACCTATCCTCAACAAGCGCGCATTTTACCTTCCTTGCGTTCCCTGCCAATGTGGTTTGAAGTTGAAACCGCCTGGGATGATGCCCACGCCACGCTCAACAGCCTCATTTTGCAGCTCAAAGCCCTTCGCGAAACCATGCATGCCATCAACACCCACGATGATGAGGATGCAGAGGAACTCATGGGCGCCTTAGGCTCAATGAGCCAAACCCTCTCTGAGATTGGCGAAAAGGTCGAACAGCTCACCATGACCCCGGATGATGAGCAAATCTATTGGGTCGAATTGGATCCATTACAAGGCCGCATGGCACTGCAAAGCGCTCCGTTGCATATCGGTTCGCTGATGGAAAAACACCTTTGGCACGAAAAAGCCTCGGTTGTCCTCACCTCCGCCACCCTGACCACCCATGGCGAGTTTGACTACCTCAAACGACGACTCAATGCTGAAGATGCCGATGAAATGACGGTTGGATCGCCTTTCGACTATGAAAACGCGGTTATGCTCTACATGCCTACGGATATTCCCGAACCCAACGACAGCTACGGGCATCAAAAAATGACTGAAGATACCATCATCCGCTTGGCACGTGTCACTGGTGGGCGTATGTTGGTGCTTTTCACGTCTTACGCGCAACTCCGCAAGACCTCGCAGGCAATCGCGCCCGCGCTTTCCAAAATGGATATCACCGTTTACGAACAAGGTGAAGGCGCATCAGCCAGCGCGCTTTTGGACTCGTTTAAAGAAGCTGATCGCGCGGTTCTGTTGGGCACGCGCGCTTTTTGGGAAGGCGTTGATGTCCCTGGTGAAGCGCTCTCCGCGCTGGTCATCGTCAAACTGCCTTTCGATGTACCCTCTGATCCTATCATTGCCGCGCGAGCGGAAAGTTTTGAAAACCCCTTCGCGGAGTACAACCTCCCCGAAGCCATCCTGCGCTTCAGGCAAGGTTTTGGTCGATTGATACGCACCCAAAGCGACCGTGGCATCGTGGTCTTGCTCGATAAACGCTTAATGACCAAACAGTACGGACGTTTGTTCATCGAATCCCTGCCCAACTGCACCGTTCAGCGCTCGTCCATCGCTAACCTGCCCGAACACGCCGCCAGGTGGTTGGGAAAATAAGCTTGTTTTCTTAAAACTTAATCCTGTTCTTACGTGGTTTCCCGACCAGGCAACTATCCAAAACTGCACGGCGAGACGCCGTCAGGAGAGGGTATTGTTTCGTTCGCACGTGGTCTCCCGACCACGTGTTAGCCATGGTCTGCGGCGAAACCTGTATTTGATAGCCCTATCATTCCTCCCCTCCTCAGGAGGGGAACTAAAGGGGTGGGGATTGAAAATTGGCAAACCAAACAACTCATATTCATCTAACATATTGATATATTAAACTACTTTCTGCACGGCGAGACGCCGGCAGGAGATAAGAAAAAACTCGCCCCGGCGTCTCGCCACGGGCATCATTGTCATGCACTCGGTGTCCACACCGAAGTGCTATATCGTGTCGGCGGGAAGATCCACGATCGAAAAAATTTCGCGGTCTGAAGACTGGGAAGATGGATGGTTTAGGTAAAGGTGACGTGCACGGTGAGGACACCGGCACGAGATAAAATAATGTTCCCTGAGGCGTCCGCGCCGAAGCAAAACCAACGGATGAATCTGCACGGCGGGACGCCGGCAGGAGAAGCAATGTGCCAGTAAAATTAGAAAAAGTGGAAAAATTACCCCGATGAGTTTCATAAAGTGTATACGATGTGCTGACCTGTTTACAAAATGCCTGTGCGAAGCATTTGACATTTTCCCATGTTGCAAGTAGACTTCCATCGTTAATTTTGAACCATTAAGTTTGGTAAAAAGGAGAAATAACATGGCTTATACATTCAAAAACTCAAAAGGAACAGAATACTACCTGCACCTCAAAAAGGTCCAGCGTGCTTCTGGTAAAGATACTGAACTCTATTACTTTTCCCGCGATATCCGCAAAGGACAAGAAGTAGCAGAAGTACCTGCTGGTAAAAAAGTTGTTGAACTTGCTTCAGGTTTACCTGTTCTCAAGAAAATCTAAACCTTTCATTAGGTCGTAATCTTATGATTACACAAAAAGGCTGGCGTTTTTGCCAGCCTTTTTTATAACAGCTTACGCGAAAATGGAAGATAAACCCTGATTTCAAAACGCCTGTTCTCGCAACGTGTTCTTTTCGTCGGCGGGGACGCCTCCGAGAACAATTTAATAATAATATTATTATTGCACGGCGGGATGCCGGCAGGAGAGTGAGTTGTGTTCCAGCGTGGTCTCCTGACCACGCGCACTTATAAACCCAAACAAAGCCCTGATTTACCCTGGTACAGTTCATGCACCATTACCCATGAAAGAAAGTTCTTTTTCAGGAGTTAGACTATGAAACCAAGCCTAAAATTGATTTTATTCGCGTTTGTCAGCCTTTTACTGTTCAGCGCGTGCACTCGCACCGCGTCCAAACCACCCGCCTATGATCCCACAATGGGTGAAGATACACCGCTGTTTGGCTCGGTAGACGATCAAATCCGCTATGCCACTTCAACAGCCGCGGCAATTATAGCGCGCTATAATCAACCCACCGAAATCATCCAAAACCCATTAGGCACGCCCATTGTCGTTACTTCAACACCTGTTCCCACTGCCACACCAACGGTCACACCAACAATGACCCCTATCATCCCCAGTGTGCCCACCAGCTGGGAAATTCAAAAAGGTGAAACGCTGGAATGTCTCGCGCGCCGTTTTGACGTTGATTTGGATGACTTAATCGCTGCAAATCCCGGACTGGATGACTGGAACCTGAAAATTGGCCAAAAGATTAATATCCCGCAAAACAGCAAATGGCCTGGCGATCGCAGCACCGGAATCTGGCCCCGCCCTGATATTTGGACGGTCGGCCCCGAAGAAACCGTTTACCTGATCGCTTGCGCGTATGGTGATGTTTGGCCGGAGGAAATCATTCAGTTTAACAACATTCAAGACCCGAACGATCTGAGTGGCTATACCGAACTGCAAATTCCGTAGGACGGAAAACAGATGAAGATTTTAGGAAAAGAAAAAGTCTACCAGGGACGCCTGATTGATGTTGAAAAAGTCCATGTGCGCCTGGAGGATGGCAAAGAACGCCACTACGAAATGGTCAACCATGCCGATGCTGTCACCTTGCTCCCCATTGACGACGATGGCATGATTTACTTCGTGGAACAATTCAGGGTTGGTAATGGCGGACGCAAAATGCTGGAATTACCGGCTGGCGTGATTGACCCAAACGAGGAGCCAATCGACGCCGCTCACCGTGAACTGAGAGAAGAAACCGGCTTTGCCAGCAAAACACTCACCTTACTCACCGAATTCTTTATGATTGTGGGTTATGGTGATGAATTCATGCATGGTTACCTTGCCCAGGATTTATATCCCGCCGCACTGGAACCGGATGATGATGAAAACATCACCTTAAAACCCATCCATATCAGTGAGGCTTATAAAACGCTTTTCAACAACGGCTTTGAGGATGGCAAAACCATCATTATCCTTAGTCTGGCAATTCCCCACCTGATCAAGCGCTTTCCGGAACTTCACAAGGTTCTCAAAGGCTGATCTTTCAAACAATAACAACGCAAAATCCCGGGATAACCTTCCGGATTTTTTTGGTATACACTTTATAAAACAGGTTTTGCCATCCGCAGTTCAGGCAATGACTGACAAAACAAGTCAACGGTATTCAACAAAATAGTGCAATCTTCTTCACCACAGAAAGCACTTTCTGCGTTACAATTGTAATGTCGCCATCCAGAAATGGAAGGTAATTTAGTGTGTATATTTAAAACGGTAATAACCGATAAAAAAGGAGCTTAAACATATGAAACGAGACATGGTCATGACCGACGCCAACGAGGCAACCGCCCACGTCGCTTACCGCTTGAGCGAAGTGATTGCGATCTACCCAATCACCCCCAGCTCAAACATGGGCGAATACGCGGATGAATGGGCTGCAAATCGCATCCCCAATCTCTGGGGCACTGTCCCTTCGGTCATCGAAATGCAGTCTGAAGGTGGCGCGGCTGGCGCGGTGCATGGCGCATTGCAAGCCGGCGCTCTCACCACAACCTTTACCGCCTCCCAGGGCCTCTTATTGATGATTCCCAACATGTACAAGATTGCCGGCGAATTAACGCCCGCGGTGTTCCATGTTTCCGCGCGCTCACTCGCTGCCCAGGCACTTTCCATTTTTGGTGATCACCAGGATGTTATGGCAGTGCGCCAAACCGGTTGGGGCTTAATCGCCAGCAACTCACCCCAGGAAGCTCAGGATACCGCCGCCATCGCCACCGCCGCGACATTGCGCGCGCGTGTGCCTTTTGTGCACTTCTTTGATGGTTTCCGCACCTCGCATGAAATCAACAACGTCAATCGCATCAGCGATGATGAACTGAGAGAACTTGTTAACGAAGATATGATCGCCGCTCACCGCGAACGCGCGCTCAGACCCGAAAAGCCCTTTATTCGTGGCACCGCCCAAAACCCGGATGTTTACTTCCAGGGACGTGAAACCGTCAACCGCTATTACAACGAAGCTGTGCGCATCGTTCAGGAAGAAATGGATCGCTTCGCGGACATCACCGGCCGCCAGTACCATGTTATGGAATACTATGGTTCAGAAAAAGCTGACCGTGTGGTGGTTATTATGGGCTCCGGCGCGGAAACCGCCGCGGAAGTTGCCAATTACCTCAACACCCACAACGAGACCGTTGGCGTGGTGGTTGTGCGCTTGTATCGTCCTTTCCCTGTGGACCAATTCATTGAACTGCTACCCGCCACAGTCAAGAAAATTGCTGTGCTTGATCGCACCAAAGAACCCGGCGCCATTGGCGAACCGCTTTATATGGACGTTGTCAACGCACTTAACCTGGCTCTTGACAATGGCAGCCTGACTTGTGGTTCTATGCCCAAAGTCATTGGCGGACGTTACGGTCTCTCATCCAAAGACTTTACACCCGCGATGGTTAAAGGCGTCTTTGATGAACTCGCCAAAGACGAACCCAAAGCCCGCTTTACCGTGGGTATCATTGATGATGTCACCAATCTGAGCATCGATTATGATCCCAACTTTGAAGTTTTGAGCGATAAAGTTATCCAGGCCATGTTCTTTGGTCTTGGTTCAGATGGTACGGTTGGTGCCAACAAAAACTCCATCAAAATCATCGGTGATCAAACTGAAAACTACGCCCAGGGTTACTTCGAGTACGACTCCAAGAAATCCGGTGGTGTCACCGTTTCGCACTTGCGCTTCGGCCCCGAACCCGTCAAAGCACCTTACTTCATTTCAGAAGGTCAGGCCAGCTTTGTGGCATGCCACCAGCTCAGCTTTGTTGATCGCTACGACATGATCAAATACTCACGCCCCGGTTCAGTCTTCCTGCTCAACACGATTTACAGCCCCGAAGAAGTCTGGGACACCCTGCCCCGTGATATGCAAAAAGCAATGATTGACAAGAATATTAAGTTCTACGTCATCGATGCTTATAAAGTTGCCGAAGCAACCGGTATGGGCAAGCGTATCAACACCATCATGCAGACCTGTTTCTTCGCCATTTCCGGCGTATTACCCCGCGACGAAGCCATCGCCCACATCAAGACCGCCATTGAACATACCTACGGTGAAAAGGGCGAAGCTGTTGTAAAACGCAACTTCGAAGCTGTTGATGGCTCCCTGGCAAACCTCCACAAGGTGGACTATCCTCACGAAATCACCAGCGACATCGTTCGCCGCCCAGCCGTGCCCGAGGAAGCACCAGTCTTTGTCAAGGAAGTTCTTTCCATGATGATTGACCGCAAGGGCGATGAAATCCCTGTCAGCATGATGCCTGATGACGGCACCTATCCTTCAGCCACCACCCAGTGGGAAAAACGCGATATCGCGCTTGAGGTTCCCGTCTGGAACCCCGACCTGTGTATCCAGTGTGGTAAATGCTCCATGGTTTGTCCCCACGCGGCAATCCGCACCAATGTTTACAAAGAGGAACAGCTCGCGAACGCGCCCGAAACCTTCAAGAGTAAACCCTCCAACTTCCGCGAATGGAAGGATGGTTACGTCTGGACCGTTCAGGTTTCCCCGCAAGACTGCGTTGGTTGTGGACTCTGTGTTGAAAACTGCCCCGGACGCGATCGCCAGAATCCTGAAAACAAAGCCATTTTGATGGGCGATAAAATGCCCATCCGCGAACAGGAATCTGAAAACTGGAAATTCTTCCTTGATCTGCCCCTCATTCCACGTGAAGAAATCAAAACGAACACCGTCAAGAACAGCCAATTGCTCGAACCCTTGTTTGAGTTCTCAGGCGCTTGTGGCGGTTGTGGTGAAACACCCTATCTCAAGCTTGCCACACAACTCTTCGGCGATCGCATGATCGTTGCTAACGCGACCGGTTGCTCCTCCATCTACGGTGGCAACCAACCCACTACACCATGGTCACAAAATGTTAATGGTTTCGGTCCCGCCTGGTCAAACTCCTTGTTTGAAGATAACGCTGAATTTGGCTTGGGTATGCGCATGACAGTCAATAAATTCAAAGCCTTTGCTTCTGAAATCCTTGAACGCAACAGCGAAAAGATCGGCGCAGAGCTCGCCAAATCCATCCTCGAAGCGGATCAAAGCGACGAAGCCGGCATCATCGCCCAACGCAAACGTGTCAAAGAACTCAAAGCCAAACTCCAGGGCGAAACCGAAGGCGAATTGCGCACCCTGCATAACCTGGCAGACTACCTGGTCAAGAAAAGTGTTTGGATTATCGGTGGTGATGGCTGGGCTTATGACATCGGTTACGGTGGTCTCGACCACGTCCTCGCCAGCGGTCAAAACGTGAACGTTTTGGTGATGGACACCGAAGTCTACTCCAACACCGGCGGACAAAGCTCCAAGGCGACCCCATTGGCTGCTGTTGCCAAATTTGCCGCCGATGGTAAAGCCATGCCCAAGAAAGACCTCGGTATGATCGCCATGACCTACGGTAACATCTACGTGGCCAAGGTTGCGATGGGTGCTTCAGACGCCCAGGTTTTGAAAGCCTTCAGCGAAGCTGACTCATACGACGGACCCAGCCTGATCATTGCCTACGCGCACTGTATCAACCACGGTATCAACATGAAACAGGGTCTCAACCAGCAGAAACTGGCTGTCCAGTCTGGCGTTTGGAACCTCTTCCGCTACGATCCACGCCTGACCGCTCAGGGCATCAACCCCTTGCAACTCGACTCGAAAGAGCCGACCATTCCTGTTTCTGAGTATGCCTACAACGAAACCCGTTACCGCATGTTGGTGAACCAGGACGAAGAGCGCGCTGAAATGCTCATGCAAATGGCACAAAAAGACGCGGAACGCCGCTGGTTTATGTATTCACAAATGGCTGCCATGGACTTTTCAGCCATGAAAAAAGACTAAGCGCTGATTAATTTCACGCTCTAAGGTAAAATAACGGTGGCGCAACAAACGCCACCGTTTTCTCTTAATTCATCCCCACTTGTTACTCTTCTCTCAGGGGCTACCAGAGAAATGAGCAGCGAAATCGAGTAAAAATGTCAGTTGTTGATCAAATTAAAGCCCGTTTAGATATAGTCGATGTGGTTGGCCAAACCGTTAAATTGCGCCGCACCGGCAAAAACTATATTGGTTTTTGCCCTTTCCACCAAAACACCCGCACGCCTGCCTTCGTCGTTTTTCCAGAGTCGCAAACCTGGCGTTGTTTTGGGCAATGCAACGAAGGTGGCGATCTTTTCAGTTATGTCATGAAACGGGATGGGCTTGATTTCAGCGAAGCCTTAAAGAAATTAGCTGAGCAAACCGGTGTTGAATTGGTCCCCATCACACCCCACAGCCAGGCCGAACAAGATAGCCAGACCCGCCTCCAACACATTTTGGATGAAGCCATGCGTTTCTATCGCCAGCAAATGCTTGAAACGGATGCGGGTAAAAAAGCGCTTAATTACGTTAAGGCACGGGGGCTTTCGGATGAAACCATCAAAATCTGGGGCTTAGGATACGCTCCTGGCGGTTGGGATACCCTCATCAAACATTTTTCCAAAACCGGTTATCAGCTTAGCGAACTCAACGATGCCGGCTTACTTACCGAACGCGATGATGGCAGCACTTACGACCGCTTTCGCGACCGTCTCATGTTCCCCATCCGTAACAATTTGGGGAAAATGACTGGTTTTGGCGCGCGTGCCTTGAACCCTGACGATGTGCCAAAATATCTTAACTCGCCCAAAACCGAGCTTTTCGACAAAGGTCATTTGCTCTACGGCATGGACCTCGCCCGGCGCGAAATGCGCCAGCTAAACCAGGCTGTGATTGTCGAAGGTTACATGGACGTTATCGCCCTCCATCAGGCCGGCTTTAAAAATGTTGTCGCTTCAATGGGCACTGCCCTCACCGAAGACCAGTTTGGTTTGATCAAGCGTACAACGCGCAACATCGTTCTGGCGCTTGACGCTGACCAGGCCGGTCAAAACGCCACCCTGCGCGGGCTCGAAACCGCCCGCCGCACCATGGGCGAAGAACTTGACCTGACTTTTGACTCGCGTGGTTTACTGCGTTTTGAACGTTATTTGAAAGCGGATATCCGCGTGACCACCCTGCCCGAAGGGCTTGACCCCGATGAAATCGTGAACGAAGACCCAGAGCAGTGGCGAAAAATCATCACTGATGCCAAACCCATCGTGGTGCATGTTATGAATACACTCGCGGAAGGTCAGGACATCAATGACGCGAAAGTCAAGCGCGAAATTGCCGCCCAGGTTATGCCCCTTATAGAGGATATCGGCGACCCTGTCGAACGCGAAGCCTATCGCCAGCAATTGGCTAACCTGCTGCGCATTGACGAACGCGCTTTGCGCCTTTCTGCCTCCAGCCCTAACACACGCCAGAAGTCTGGATATGTTACTGAAACTGAAGAAAGCCCTCAAAGCACTATGCTTGATAACTTACCCAGCATCACCCGTCGCAACCGGCTTTTGGAAACCCACACGTTGACCTATTTACTAAAAGAGCCCGAGAAACTTTATCAGCTCAATCGCCAGCTCGGGATTTTGGACTTACCTCTCGTATCAGGCGATGATTTTCAGGAATCTGATTGCAAATTAGCCTTTAAGATTGTCCAGGAAGGGCTTGAGCAAGACGCTGAACCTGCAATCGACTACATTGAACAACACTTACCTGATATTTTTGATAGTGAAGAGCCTCCTTCCCAAGACCCGCTTGCACTGAAACCAAGTCAGAGCAAATCATTTTACGAGCAATTCAGGAGTTTTTTGAGAATTCGTAAAAATCTCATTGAAGACAAGGTGCAGGAAATTCAATTCTTGCAAGCGGATGAAGAAGCCCGCCCATACACAAAAGACGAAGCCGATAAGCTCTACCTTGAGCTGGTTACTCAACGCAGGGTCATTGACCAAGCCCTGGCATCACCTCTTTTGCCCGAGGATTCAATCAACAGAAGCGCCAAACCGGACAATAAACGCCGCAGGATGTAAACTATGACCGACCAAGATGAGACAAACGAACAAGAAATCCAGGATTTTCCAGAAACGCTGGATGATCCCGTAAAACTATATCTACGCGAAATAACCGGCTTGCCCCTGTTAACGCATGAACAGGAATTCCGCCTGGCGCTCGCCGTGCAGGCTGATGAACTGGCTAAAAACTACTCTGATCCCGAAATGGGCATGAATATCCATGCCATTCTGACTGATTTACATAACAGCTGGGAAAGCGTAATTAATGACGCCAAACGCTTGAAACACAGCTTACCGGACATCATGCTCCTGCTCAAAGAAACACGCGCTTTTCAGGAAGAGTTTTGCGCGGCAGAGAAATCATATGCCCGCGAATTTTTGAATAATGCCCGTTGGGGCAATGACGTGGTTTGGGAAGTTTTTGCCATGGATATTTTACGGTTTGCGCAAGACGCCTACTTATTAGGCAGTTCAAATCTGGAACAGATTATCCACGAGCTTGAAAAACAGGAAACCCCGAAACTTGAGACCATCAACAGCCTCAAACTTAATCCTAACCTCATTGAAACCCGCGCGAAGGTAAGCGAAACAGCCAAGCGGGCCAGCGACATTCTGGTGGAGTACAACCTTCGCCTGGTGGTGAATGTTGCCAAGCACTATTCCAACCCCGGTGTTTCGCTTTTGGATCTCATCCAGGAAGGCAATATCGGGCTGATGCGCGCGATATCAAAATTTGACCCCGCCAAAGGATTTCGCTTTAGCACTTACGCCACCTGGTGGATTCGCCAATCCGTCTCGCGCTATATTGCTGAGCACGCCCGTACCATCCGCCTGCCCATTCATGTAGCAGAATCCATTAGCCGCCTCACCAAAATCCAACGCGATTTGGTACAGCGTTTTGGCCGCGAGCCCAGCTTTGCGGAAATCGCCGCATGTTCAAGCTATTTGAGCGAGGAAGACCAGAGCGCGATTGAAACGATTGCCTTTGACCGCGATAAAGCCGCTCCGGACCTGGTGTATCGCTGGGATGAAGCCACGCGCAAAGTTGAAGATGTGCTCAAAAACCGCGAAATCCCGCTCTCACTCGAAAGCCCTATTGGCGACGCGGAAGACAGCATTCTGGCGGATTACATACCGGATGATGACGGTGACCAGCCCATTGATGGAGTCTTGCATTCAAGCCTCAAAGATACTATCGCGGCATCTTTAGCCGCGCTGAATGAAAAAGAGCAAACGGTTTTGAAATTGCGCTTTGGGCTGGTTGATGGCGTGAACCACTCGCTTGATGAAATCGCAGCCCGGCTTGATCTCACCCGCGAACGCATTCGCCAGATTGAAGGAGCCGGCCTCCGCAAATTGCGCTCAGCGGGTTCAAGCAACAGATTGCGTGATTTCGTTGAGGATTAGTCCAAATTTGAGGTGTAATCATGATTTACCAACAACACTTAACCTTCTTTGAAGATGTAAACGCCTTTTTAGAGCACACCCTACCCGTTTTCAAAGCTGATGAAACCCGACATCGTCTCATGTTAGGCATAGCCATCGCCCTGCAAAAACGCCCCGATGCCTTTGGTGAAAAGACGCCACTCATGGCAGCACATCTCAGTCAAAATACACAGCCCGATTTTATCGCGATGATGACTCCCCCATTCCCATTGCTCATTTGGTTTGAAACCCAACTTGGCGAAAAAGAATTGAAGGGATTGGCACTGACTATCAAAGAAAAGGGTTGGGACTTGCCAGGCGTAAACGGGATTGCCAGTTGTAGCAGCCGTTTTGCCTCTGCTTGGACAGAAATCAACCAAATCAACGCGCAGCCAGTTATGCACTCTATGTCCTACGAACTTACCGAAGTCTTGTTTCCTGACCCGATGCCAACAGGAAGCTTCCAATTCGCTCAGGAAAATCAGGCAGTGATCTTGCTTAAATATATGAATGATATGCAGGATGACCTCCACGCTACCGTACAAATGGAATACACTCTTGAGCATATTCAGAGCTTTATTGCCAATAAACGGATTGGGGTCTGGCTTGTGGATGATCAGCCAGTAAGTATGGCCATGTCCAACCGTCCTCAACTAACCAGCATTGGGATCAGCGCGGTATACACACCAAACGAATTCCGCGGAAAAGGCTACGCCAGCGCGCTTGTCGCTTCTCTCTCGCAAGAGCTCCTTAACCAGGGCTATCAAAGGATTAATCTCTTCACCGACCTCTCAAATCCAACCAGTAATAAGATCTACAAAGCCATTGGCTATCATGAAGTTTGTGATTATCAGGAATTTCGCTTTTTAGCATAACAAAATCACAACGAGTCTATTTCACAGAGATTAGCCAACTATTCATGTGTGACGCCCACACTACAAACTAAAAACATGTTACAAAAAAGCGCGTAATCATAATGATCACGCGCTTCATTCTACTAAAGCTAAAGTCCAAGAAACTAATCCTCGGAGTGCAGTTCCTTTTGGCGTTGAGCGATAATTTCCTGCGCCTGCATATGGGGCACCATCTCGTAATGGTCAAATTCCATCGTGTACTGACCACGTCCACCGGTCATAGAGCGCAAAGTGGTTGTATAGCGCATCATTTCAGCCAACGGCACCATCGCGTTGATGATTGAACGACCGCGGTCTGTATCCATACCTTCCATACGACCACGGCGGGTGTTCAAGTCGCCCATCACGTCACCCATGTTGGATTCAGGAACAGTTACAGAGACTTTCATAATGGGTTCGTAAAGCACCGGGTTTGCGTCTTTCACAGCCAACTTGAAGGCTTCACGACCGGCAATTTCAAACGCCACAGGTTTGGAGTCAACAGGGTGTTCTTTACCGTCATAAACCGAAACGCCCACATTATGCACAGGGAAACCTGCCACAACGCCTTCTTTCATCACGTTGCGGATACCCTTTTCGATGGATGCCATATAGTTGTTCGAAATCGCGCCACCAAAAACATCGTTGGTAAAGCTAAAATCTTCGCCTTCAATTGGGAAAACTTTCAGGGCAACTTCACCGAACTGACCCGAACCACCGGTCTGTTTCTTATGGCGATAGGTCGCGCTGGCTTCTTTGGTAATATGCTCTTCGTAAGGCACTTTGGGCTCGTGGAGGTCAAGGAAGAGTTGGAATTTCTGCTCAGCGCGTTTCACAGCCACGTCAATGTGCTGGTCGCCCATACCGAACAACAATGTTTGGCGAGTCGCGGCTTCCATTTCCCATTTCAAAGTCAGGTCTTCTTCAGCCAGGCGCGAAAGGGTTTGGCTCATTTTGCTGGCATCCGCTTGCGTGCGTGGAGTAATAGCCACACGATAAAGGGGTGTGGGATATGTAGGCATGGGGAGGGTAATATTTTGCTCTTTGGTGGTCAAGGTGTCACCCGTAGTGGTCACACTCAACTTGGCAACCGCGCCAAGGTCACCGGAATGTAAAACAGGCACAGCGTTCATATCTTTGCCGGATGGAACCTGCACACCCGCCAGACGTTCTTCTTCGCCTTTGGTGGCGTTCCAAACGCGGGTATCGGAGCTCATTACACCAGAATATACCTTGAAGAAGGTTTGACGTCCAACAAACGGATCCGCGGTTGTTTTCCAAACGTATGCCGCCAGCGGGCCATTGTCATCATAGTGCAATTCAATTTCGCCTTTGGGAGTGTTGGCTTTCACAGCGGGGCGCTCCAAAGGTGATGGTGCCAGGGCAACCAAAGCTTCCATGATAGGCGCGATGGCCATCATGCGTCCACCAGCAGCCACCATCACAGGGATGATGTTGCTAACCTGGATGGCTTTATGTAAACCCTGAATCATTTCCTCGGTAGTCAAATCGCCGTTTTCGAAGTATTTTTCGAGCAAAGCATCTTCACCTTCAGCAGCGGCCTCAACCAGGACCATGCGTGCTTCATCAACTTCGGCTTGCATATCAGCCGGAATGTCGCTGGCGGTCTTGCCATCACCAAGATAAGCCTTCATGGTGAGCAAATCTACAACGCCTTTAAAATCCGCTTTTTCGCCAATGGGCAATTGCATGGGAATCAAGCGTGCATCAGTAATTTCTTCCACTGATTTCAACGCTTTGGCAAAGCTGGCATTATCGCGATCCATCTTGTTAAGGACCAAGAAGCGAGGCATCTCAAACTTCTCGGCATAATTCAAAGCCACTTCGGTACCCACTTCAGCACCGGCGACCGAGTCAACCAAAATCAATGCCGCGTCAGCCACGCGCATCGCGGAAACTACCTCACCAACAAAATCGGAATAACCGGGAGTGTCGATGAAGTTAAACTTAAGGTCTTTGTAAACGATCGGGATAAGCGAAGAAAAGAGCGAGATTTGACGCTTTTGTTCTTCTTCATCCCAGTCTGATGTTGTTGTGCCATCTTCAATTTTTCCGATGCGGGTGGTAGCGCCAGTAAAATTCAAAATATTCTCGAGAAGCATGGTTTTGCCCGAGTTGCTGTGCGAGGCGAGCACGATGTTGCGTATTGATGCGGTTGAAAATTCTTTCATGTATTACCTTCCTGTAATGATTTGCCTGGCGCTTTGCCTGGCTTATGTTAATAGTCAAATTTCGGCAGTAAACCGACTTTTGATTATATCAGATATTCCACCATATTGACAGTTTTTAATGAATTTTTGATGTGTTTTATAGCCGATGTTTTGTTTGATGTTAAAGCTCTTAGTAATTATCCTGTTTTCAGCACGATAAACGAACTTATCAAGTATAATCATTCTCACCAACCAATGGAGTAGAAGATGAAAACTTACCAATTTGATCCAGAAAAATTTAAGAAACAAACCAAAATACTTGTTCTCATGTACGCCATTCCCCTGGTGTTGATGCTCGTTTTGGTTTTCTTCCTTAACCGTAATCGCCCTGAGATGTTAAAACAAACCATTATTCTGGTCGTTTTAATGATCGCTTTTTATGCCTACATGGGCTTCAAACGCTATAAACAAAACGCGCAGCTATGGAAAGAGTATTCACTGACTGTTGACGATGACGGTGTTTCGCAAACGCAACCTAACTATCCCGAAGTTCGCATTAAAAAAGAAGAAATTAAAAGCATTGAAGAAGTCAAAAATGGCTTTTATGTGCAAACCTACAGCCAGGGACGCGTTTTGGGTATTTCAAAAGAACTGCCCGACGCAGATTATGAAGAACTGAAGCAGATCTTCAGCAACTGGGCGGCTGAGAATGAGAAAAACCGTCCTGTCGAAAGCGATGACGACGAAGAAGAACCTGCCCTCCTGGATGATGCTGAAAGTGCTGAAGAAACAGTCATTGATGTCCAGAAAAAAGCTGAAGACATCGTTGAAGATGCAAAAGACGACACGATTGAATCACTTGAAGAACTTGAAGATTACATCAGCGATTCATCCGAGGATAAATAATTCAGCCTTTGGACAGGTTATCTATTAATACAAACAGCAAAAAAGACCCACGGTAATTGCTGGGTCTTTTTTTGTTGATACCTGATGAAACGGTTTATTGGATTGCCTTAATCATTTTCCAGGCAGGCTCAATACGTTGTTGCCAGACTCCTTCGTGGTCTCTGAACTCCCACTCGCCTGGATCGCTTCCATAAACCACAAAGCCATGTCGCTCGTAAAATCGGCGGGCGTCAAGGTTGACTTGTTCCACGTTAAGACGCAAATGCGTGAAACCCCGCTCATGAGCCCAATCTTCAACAAAGTCCAGCATAAAGCCCCCTAAACCCACGTTGCGCGCCTTCTCCTTCACCCGAAAGGAGAAAATATAAGCACGGCTTACGCCATCCGCGGTTTCTTCGTTGCGCGAAAGCAACATCAAAAAAATTTGCCCAACAATCTCGCCATCCTCAGCTTCTGCCACCCAAATGCGCGTGTTGCCCCATTTGCTGTTTTGGTAATGTCCGCGATACAGCAGCCGAAAATGCAAATACTCGCCATCCCACTCAAGAGCTGGCAGGTCTTCTTCAAGCAAGGGCCTTATCGTGAATTTTTGTCCATCAGGCGCGCAATAACAAGCCTGGACTTTTTCAGAACGGCTCATTCTGCGACCAGTCGCCTGAGAAGGGCTTTTTCTTCTTCGATACTTTGAACTTCACCATCCAGCCATGCCACCTTGAGACGGTGCAAAATTTCTTCATAGCGTGGTGAGGGCTCCAGCCCGAGCGCGCGCAAATCCGCCCCAGTCGTGTGATGACTAATATGCTGGTAATGGCTTACATACTCGTCGATTAGGCTTTTTTCGCGTCTGTCCTGCGTGCTCAAGCGTACCGCGTAAAGCGCCTCAACCTGCACATGTTGCAAAACATTCACAATATGGCTGGGTTTGGAATCCAACAATCCCGGCAATACCTGGCGGGTATAACGTGTTTGCTCAATCAAGCGCATCAAACGCGCTGGCAAAACCATGCGCTCATTCAAGCTATTTAACTCTTCCACGGTCAAATCCTCAAGCCAAAGGCAATAGGCTATCGTTTGTCGCTCGCTGAGTTCTGTTGATTTTTGGCTCCCGTTGGATCGCATACTAATTTGCGGGAGCGCGCGCGTCAATCGCTGAGCGATGCCCTCATCCCAGGGCAAAGCCTTGTGAATATGCTTCAGAATCCCTAATTCATCCAGACTTTGCAGCATACTCACCGCTTCTCTTTCCTGCAAAATGAGGTTAAATTCATGCAAAAGCCGTGCGCCGCTTATTTCGTTGAATAAAGGCAAATTATTTTTTAGCAGACTCAAAGTACGGTCTTCAATCTTAAAGCCAAAACGTTGCGCAAAACGCACCGCTCGCAACATGCGCGTGGCATCATCCACAAAACTAAGCGCGTGCAAAACCCTGATTTTGCCATCCCGCAAATCAGCCAGCCCGCCCCAAAAATCATACAGGGTGCCAAAATGCTGTCCGTCCAATTGTAATGCCAGAGTGTTGATTGTAAAATCGCGACGATGTAAATCCATTTTTATACTGCTGCGTTCAACAGTAGGCAAAGCCGCTGGTTTTTCATAAAACTCGGTTCGCGCGCTAATCAAATCAAGATGGTCAGGCAAAAGTTCGATATCCTGTATGACGTCACCAAAAATAGCTTTGGAAATAGCGGTTTTTTCCTCATTGATAATCCACTTGGCAGTACCGAACCGGCTATGCGAAACAACACGCCCGCCCAATTCCTTTGCCAGGTTCTTACCAAAAGCGATCGCGTCACCTTCTATGACGATATCGAAGTCCTGGCTGGGCAAATCAAGCACCAAATCACGCACGAAGCCTCCAACAATGTAAGCGCTCACGCCAAACTCAGCCGCACGTTGGGCGATATCTCTGAGAAACTTCAAACGGGTTTGAGGCAAAGCCTGCTCAAGCTTAGCGATAACCTCATCCTGTGAAGGGATATTATTTACCGGTTGGAGCGCGCCCAGTAAGTCTGTTCGGGTCACGATGCCAATAACCTCTCCACCGGGAGCGTCCAAAACGGGCACTTGTCCCCAGCCACTAATTGTCATCAATTCCTGTAGCTTCAAAATACTATCGCTGGGCAAAACACTCACATCGCCGCCATCCATCAAATCTCTGGCTGTCGTCTTAAGTTTGTGTTGCAAAGCGCGATCCACATTGCGTCGATTGAGCAATCCAATAACGCGCCCGTCCTCAACCACAGGATAACCCTCAAACCCATAGCGATTCATCAAATCGGCCGCTTCCTGCACGGTTGTCTCCGGTGCCAACAAAAGCGGATTTTGCGACATGATGTGTTTAACCTGCAAACTGGGTGTGACCACCCGAGGAAGGAAATCAATCACTTGCTGTTCATATTTCGCTAAAATAGCTTCACTTTGTTTCGCGTCCGGACGGGTTTCAAGGCGAATGAGAGCGGACGCAGCCCGTTGGTGCCCACCACCATTAAAATGTCTGGCTAACTTGGCCATATCCACATGCGGCGAACTGGCCCGCGCGACCAGGCGCAAGCCCATCCGCGTTAACACAAGCACAACCAAACCATCCGGTTGCAAAAACTCACGCAAGCGGTGCGCGACACTGGAAATTTCATCATTAAGATCAAGCGCCGATGCTGTGCCAAGCACGAGGGTACTTTGTTCAATTGTTAATGTTTTAATGCTCCTGAGCAAACGGTCATAAAGCTGTAACTGCGCGCTTGAAAGTGGCGGGTTGAGATAATGCGCCATGATGTTCAGATCCGCGCCCATACTCAACAACCAGCTAACCGCCATCGCATCTCGCGCGGTTGTACTCGGATAGCTAAGCGAACCTGTATCCTCGTAAATTCCGAGGAGCAAAAGCGTTGCCTCTTCCGGACTGACCCGCAAATCAGCTTCGATGATTTTTTCAACCAAAACAGTCGTGCAAGCCCCTGTTTCATGAACCTCGTAAGACCAATCGGCTTGTTCCTGACTCTTGCGGGGATGATGATCAATCACACTCACTTTGGTCTCACGCGTAATCCCACGTAGCGTGACCATCGACTGAGTATCCACCAAAATGATCTCTTCAATATTGCCTCGTGGCAAATCATTAATCCGAGAAAAGCCCAGTTTATGACCATATTTGCGCAAAAAAGCCTGCCCATTGCGATTGATTTGGCGAGGTAGAAGCGAATAAGCATCAGGCGACAGAATATGCGCGCCAAGCAACGAAGCCAGCGCGTCCAGATCAGCTTGTTCGTGGGTCATGATTAGTCGCATCTTACTTCCTTTTTCTTAGGCTATTCAGTGTAAACGATGGCCTGATGATAAGGATTATATGCATTATATATGGATTGCGATAACCGCGCAAAAAGCAGATTTCCGTGATCAAAGAGGATTTGATTCTCTGAGTAGATAAAAATTACCAAAACGTAATTTCCGCCCGGGGAATACACAATGCCCACATCGCTGATCGAGTGGATGAGTCCATCCAGGGCGTTCGTCCAGCCATGCTTATGGGCAACCTGGGCTTCAACAGAGGTGCCTACCTCAATTAATGCCCCCATTCGGTTTGAGAGCAAATTGTCAACCATTATTCGGCACTCCTCATGGGTCACCTGACCGCCAAAAAGCGTATATTCAGATCCATCAAAAGTCGCGCAACGGTAGATCTTTGCCAGCAAATCGCCAATTTCTGAGGGCACGGTTTGGTTGTAAAAATCGGGGTTGGTGTTTATATCCGTGCGCGTATTAGCTGGCGTATCGATCTTTTGCAAAAGCGGTGACCCTGGCTCAAAAAAGCCAGCCAAAAAGGTATTTTTGTACCCAAGCTCTTTCATATCATCGGTTACCATCAAAGGCCCGGTATTGACGTCCATGTAGTTTTTCATCAGCCCGTCCGCTGGAGGATTGAGCGAATCCTGGATCATGGATCTCATCCAGGTGCTGGCAGCCGCGGGAATAGGGTCAGACAACCGGCGCATCGTTGAAACCATAATGGGAATCTTGACCGTGCTCGCGCCAGAATAAGCCACGTCCACGGGCACATCCGCCCCACCACGCGTGGCGAAATGCATCACGCGTCCATCCTGCATATCTTGCAAATAGATTTCGACCAAACCATTGAAGCCTTCTTGCTGGATAGTTTGGCGCAGTTTGATTTGCAGGTTTTCCCAGGACATCGCTAAAGCGGGTGTTTCATCAACCTGCAACTGAACCACTCGCTGATTTGGCGAGCGCAACGCCATCTCAATTTGAGCCACAGCCTCGTCATAATGAACCATAGACAGTCCAGGTTCGCCTGGTACGACATCATAGGCGTTAGCCATGGGAACTGTGGCAGTGGCAGGTTGGTCGTAGCGGTTGGGGAAAGTATTTTCCAGCGTTTGCCGGATGACGCCTTGCTCCTGGCTAAACTGCATAGGAATAGTAAAAGGCGCGGGTGTCTCTATCCTGCCCCATAAATAATTCCACCATGTAGCTCCAGGGTTTTGCTCATCGGCTTGATTTAACACATCATCCACATTCAGCCTCAAACCCAGGCTTTCCGGGCTAAATTGAACTCTCGCGCCCCGATAACTTAATTCGACGGGAATACTGTAGGCGTTCCGCAAGCGTTCCTCAGCTAAGCGCCGCGAAAGCCCACCAACCGGAATGCCTCCAATCTCAGACCCATTGGGATAGACCACCGCGACAGATTTAAAGCGAATGAGGCTGATAATTGTCAGAACGATTGCTGCCACTATGAGCAATCCAGCCATCACAAACAAAGCACCGCCGGAACCCCGCCTTCGAGAAAGCGAGCTGTACGATCGGCGTTTTGGACGTGAAAATTTCAATCTGGGTCTTCGTCGGTTCAACATCATGGGAATTTTACCACCGCTTTCACAAGGACACGCTTTGATTCATGTTTGATTTCACGGTTCTGCTTTTACTCGTAGTTTCAGAACATTTTACATGCTATTCTTAAACCACCCGCTTTTATTAAGCTATAATTGTAGCTGGAGATTTTATGAGCGAAAGCAACAATCGCAGAATTCATCCGCTCGCCATTCTTGGCGCGCTCTTATTTGCCGCGGTCTTACTGGGCTTGACCTATATCATTTTCAACAAAAGCTCTCAAAATGCGCTCACGCCCGAGGAAAATGCCTTTTACGATATCACCATTTTCCCAGCGCCAACGCAAACCCCAACCGTTTTCGCGCCCACAGAACTGCCCACGCCTACTCAATCCGCGCCCGACATCCTGCCTGAGGGCACGATCGGTATCGGCAGTTTTGTAAAAGTTATTGGCACAAAAGGGCTTGGACTCAACATTCGCAGCAGTGCCGGGCGGGGACAACCGATTAATTTCCTTGCCATGGACGCGGAAATGTTTGAAGTCATCGGTGGCCCTGAAGTGATTGACGACATCATCTGGTGGCAACTGAAAGCCCCCTATGACGACAATCGCTCAGGCTGGGCGGCTGAAGACTATTTAGAACGCGTCAAGCAGAACACACCTTAATCTTAAAGCTTTCTTACAAGGAGCAACTTTGTCAATATTCAACCGCAAACGAAAAGATAAAAGCTTAGACGAGATAAACGCCTTTACCAGCGAAACCATCCCGCTACACCTGGAAGTTCAACTGGCACAGTCCCTGGGTATTACCCGCAATCACATGGAAGATGCCATCTACGCGCTCAACATCAAAAACCAGCTTCCAAAAAGCCATGCGACTTTGGGTATTTTCATGGTCGCTGACGGTATGGGCGGGCATATGTACGGCGATATAGCCAGCAGTGTTGCCATCCAGTCTACAGCCGCACGTTTGCAAAAAAACCTCGTTGGACCTTTGCATGACGGTCAAACAGAATTTAGCGATGAAGCCATCGCTACCATCCTTGAAGATGCCCTCCAAACAGCCCATCACGCGGTTCTGGAAAACGTGAAAGGTGGCGGCACCACTCTCACCGTTGCCATTGTCCTCAACAAAAAGCTCCATTTCGCGCATGTGGGCGATTCACGCCTTTACATTACCAGCGCGACAAAGCCCCTAAAAGCGCTCACCCTCGATCATAGTCTGGTGCAACGTTTGGTCGAACTGGGGCAAATCAGCCAGGCTGATGCCAATGACCACCCTCAACGCAATGTGCTTTTCAGAGCCTTGGGGCAAAATGAAGGCTTCAAAGCTGACATCGGGCATATGGAGATCACCGAACCCTGTACCCTTTTACTTTGCTCAGATGGACTTTGGGGACTGGTAAACAAAGAAAGTCTATCGAAACGCATCAACGATGGTGGCAGTTACGAAAAAATGGTCAATTCTCTTATTGAAATGGCCAATGATGCCGGAGGTACTGATAATATCAGTGCCATTTTAGTCAAGATATCTTAGGAGGTGTAAGATGAACCCCAATGGAACGAAGAAAAAAATATTGGTTGCTGATGACGAACGTGGTCTCGTAAAAGTCATTCGCCTAAACCTGGAACATGATGGCTTTGATGTGGTTGAAGCCATGAACGGGCAACAAGCCATGGACCAATTGCGCACAACCTTGCCCGATTTGGTTCTGCTCGACATCATGATGCCGGATATGGATGGCTTTACCGTCTTAAAACTCATCCGCGAACAAAGCCAAATTCCGGTCATTATGCTGACTGCCAAAAGCGAAGAAGCGGATATCGTGCAAGGCCTTGAACTGGGCGCTGACGATTACATCACCAAGCCTTTTAGTCCGCGCGAACTGACCAGTCGCATCCGCGCGGTATTACGTCGCAGCGCAGCAAGAGGGGATGAAGAAACCGGCAAAATTGTCGTTGATGACCGCCTCACGATTGACTTCGATCGCCATGAAGTTTGGGTTGAAGGCGAATTAATCCAACTCCGCCCCACCGAGTATCGCTTACTATACCACTTGGTAAAGAACGCGGGCTGGGTGCTGACTCACGACCAAATCCTCAATAAGGTTTGGGGTTACGAATACGAAAACGAACCGCATTATGTGCGCCTCTACATCAACTACTTGCGTAAAAAGATCGAAAAAGATCCCAGCAACCCCATTTATATCCTCACCGAACGCGGTACGGGATATCGATTTGTGGACTACAAACGCGATGGTTTTTCCGCTTAATTTTCAAGCTATTTAACGCATAACGCGGGATGAAACCCGCGTTTTTTCTTAATGTATGAATTGTTCCGTAAAAAAACCGTTTAGCTTTAAGCTTCCTGCACTTTCAAACCGTAAAGCCTAAAAGCGTTTTTTGTTGTTATTTCAGCCGTTTCTTGCACACTCTTATGATGCAAACGAGCTACTTCCTCAACCATTTTATGCACGTAAGCTGGCTCGTTGCGTTTCCCGCGCAGAGGATGTGGAGTCAGATAAGGACAATCCGTTTCAATCAGGATACGCTCCAAGGGTAAAGCGGCTGTGCATTCGCGTCGATCAGGCGCGTTCTGGTAGGTCACTGGCCCGCTCACACCAAAATAAAAGCCTGCCTCAATTAAAGGTTTTGCTTTCTCATAACTATCGCTCCAGCTATGCAAAGCTCCCGGTCGCACCTTTTGAGGATGCTCCGTTGGCAGCTTAGCATGCCAATCCAACAGGATTTCAACGACATCATCAGTGGATTTTCGGCTGTGAATCACAACCGGTAATTGCATTTCAGCTGCCAAATCAAGTTGCACGCGAAAAGCCTCTTTTTGCTGCCAGGCAGGAAAAGTGTTCCAGTGATAATCCAGTCCAATCTCACCAATCGCTAAGACTACCGGATCCGTCGCCAATGCCCGTAAATGTTTCAAAGACTGCGCGTTAAGCTCATTGATACGGTTTGGATGCAAGCCAATACTGGCAAAAATAAAGCCCTCGTTTTGCCTGGCAAGCTGTACTGA
>Ga0123334_1001509_pt1 | contig 28931 bp, 22 predicted proteins | sample BiotimSIPDNA_FD_89706 | JGI IMG/M metagenome (GOLD analysis project Ga0123334, IMG submission 89706) | Anaerobic biogas reactor microbial communites from Washington, USA - Biogas_R1 time_0 SIP DNA | ecosystem: Engineered > Bioreactor > Anaerobic > Unclassified | place: Washington, USA...
ACTCGAAAAGATCAAGTTGTTCGAGTTATCTCAAGGAGAAACTCTGCTGTCTGAAGTCAGTAAGAAAAACAGAGAAATTTTAGACCAACTGAATTTATGTGCCTAAAAATCCGGGAGATGAGGATCAAGAAGGTTCTCTTCATCATCCACATAAAGCACTGAGATCGGTGAAGAGAGAAAATTAGAATTGATCATACTATCAAAGGGCACACCATCGCTTTAAGTTCGTATTAATTTCCAGTCACATTTGCTTAGATGAGAGGAATAAATAACCAATATTAGAAATCCTGCTTTATACTGTCCATCATGTGGAAAATATTCAACCAGAGAATAAAATTATGATTCTCTTTTTTCTCATCTGGTACGGTCTTTTTAATCACGCCCGATATGTAACGGACGTTATTCGAATCATTTTTTGTTTCCTTATCAATATCAGACAATCGATACGTACTGACTGATGAGACGTCATCAACCAGGATACCCAGTGGTTTTTCCATAAACTCTTGATCGAGGATAATAATTCGTGATCGGTGTTTTAATCCTGATTCACTGGTGATATTCATCATTTTTTTCAGATCGATAATGGTGGTTATGGACCCGCGAAGATCCATCATTCCTTTTACATAAGGCGATGCTCCAGGGAGAGGGGTAATCTCATTCGGAGTAATAACCTCCCTGGTGTGGAACAGGTTGATTGCATAGCATTCATGGCCTAGCATAAATTCTACAAATTGCATTCCCTCAACAGCCTTTTCTCTCCGTTCTGAAGAAGAATATTCAGGCTGCATCGTATTGTCAGCAGATGTAATGATGTCAGATTTCATGTGTATCTCCATAAAAACAATAATAATTGGATGAAATTCTCTAATTTTATCCATTAAGGCGTAACATGGAATCGTTTATCCGGGTTGCGATGATTGAAAGATTTCCAATGATGGTAGATACCTGGTTTAAGGCTGCCGCCGGGTATCAAAAAGATCCACGGCAAACAACTCATTCCCCAGGATGAATTCAACCACCTGTTCGGTTCCGCTTTTCCGAGACTTTGTTGAGCCACGGGAACGACAGACAGCCTCCCCCCAATCTGATCCTGTATCTTCCGGTTTCTGTTCCTCTACGACAAATGCAGCCATTTATCCTCAAGAGATGGTGAACGTACCCATCTGGGTTGAAATATTCTGAACCGATGCTGCTGCTTCGGAGATCGCTTTCGTGATCTGATCGATGGAAGCCGTGACCTCCTCTGTTGCTGCTGCTGAGTCTACTGCCTCCGTAGCGGTCTGCTGCACCAGGCTTCCCACTTCGTGGACACTTGCCGTGATCTCCTCAACCGCAGCCGCCTGTTCTTCCGTCGCTCCGGCAACCTCGGTCATATTATTATGAACAACATCGATCGCTTTTACGATCTCGTTAAACACACTAAGGGTCTCAGTAACCGCTTCGTTTCCAGCTTTCACCTCAGATGATACCGTATTCATCGACTCAGATACTTCAAGGGATTTTTTCTGAAGATTTCCGATGATGGTGGCGATATTCTCAGCTGATTTTTGCGATTCAAGAGCAAGTGCCTTGACCTCATCAGCTACTACCGCAAAGCCCAATCCGGCTTCACCGGCCCGTGCAGCCTCAATCGCTGCGATCAGGGCAAGCAGGCCGGTCTGATCTGCAATTCCGGTGATAACACAAACAATCTTACCGATCTCATCAATCTGGCTGGTAATGTCAGATATATTGCTTCCCGTCGCCTCGAATGAATGTATGATCCCTTCCATCCCATTCTCTGCCTTCCCGGCCAGAGTGAGACCTTTTTCAGATAGCTCAACAGTCTGTTTTGCCATTACTGAGGCCTGCTCGGCTTTCGTTGCAACCGCACTTACGGTACTCGAGAGATCATTCATCGCAGTAAGCGTCTGGGTAATCCCACTTCCACTCCTCTCTGCAAGGAGACTGACCGAGGAGGAACTTTTGGCGAGCATATTCGTAGTACTTGCCACTTCTTCTGCACTTGCATTCGTCTCCTCCATCACTGAACTCAGGGTTTCAACCTCTATCTTCACCTCTTTGATGGCATCAGATACACAGATTCCACTATTATCAAGAGCTTGTTTGAATTTTTCAAAGTCCCCCCTGACCTGAGCACGGTTATCATACCTGATGGCAAAATTTCCTGCCGCGAATTGATTAACTATGTTCATTGCTTCCTTGATGGGGAGAACAAATGCATGTACGAGATCATTTACACTCTGAACGGTTACGAAAAACTCCCCTTCATAGTCAGAAGTGGTAATCGTTGCATCAATATTACCTGCCTTAATCTCTTCTGCCATGTTCATTATGGCTACATTTGCGCGTTTCGATCTCTCGATATTCTGGTTTATCTCAAAGGACTGTTTTTCAAGATTGCCAGTCATTGAATCAAATGAAGATCCTATATGGGTGATTTCGTCTTTTCCAGTAAGTCCAATCCGATATGATAGGTTTCCAGATCCCACTTCATCCATACCGTTCGTAAGGATATTGATCCTCCGGGTAAGATTCCTGATGATAAACCAGGAGATAACCAGGAGAATGAGTGCACAGATGATGGTCACAATGATGATCTGGATTATGGTATTGACAGAGGCTGACTGGGCCTCAGAGTAATACTGATAGGCACTCTGGTTATTCAGGTTCACCAGGTTCTGAATCTCTGCCATCGTCTCCGCCCGTTTCGGAGCTGCCTGTTCAGTCCTAATCTTGTTCAACTCTTCAATTTTTCCCTCCAGGGTTAACGAATTCGCTTTTGCTACGATAGTAAAATACTCGTCAGACAGTTTTTTCAATTTCGTAACCGTCTCCTTCTCGTCGTCCGCCATTGGGATCGATTCGTATGCTGTCAACTTTTCCTTGAACCGTACTGCAAAGGGCTCCACGTTGTTCTTCAACATGTCTTTCCTTTTTTCCATGTCCGTTTCGGCAGAGAATCTGTACCCTTCGACCGCATAGTTGAGCATGTCACTGTATGCCTGGATAGCCAGCACCGAATGGGCATACTTGTTGTTGTATAATTGTTCCAACTGGGAATTGACCTGCTGCGTGGTTGTAATTCCGAACATCCCAACAACGATAAGCGCAACAATTCCAACAATTATAAGGATGAATAGTTTTTTACTTATTGTCAGGTCATCTAATTGAATCATAACTATCACCAAGTATTACTGGTTCTAAACAATGTATCTATATAAACATTCTCAAAAATTGCAATAATAGCCAAAATGGCTGGAATAATGATGAAACTTCCGATAAGTTTCTTTTCCATTGTAATATTATCAATAAGACCCATAGTAATCATCCGGAAAATAATTTTGAATAAATTTGCTCTCCTGTCATCTGGATTTCTTTACATGTGCTCATATCAGTTCCAGATATTATTATCAATCATCCATTTTTCCTCATCGCAGGATTGAGAGACTAACTCTTCCCATTCCATATATGATCGATGTCTCTCATAGTTTAGAATCTCTTAAGAATAACATACGGGTGTCTGAGCACACATAAGTACCTTTAAATATCAGAAAGATTAATCCCAGACAAATGGATTCAGTTCATGATAGAATCCTGAATGTATTGACCGGCCAGAAAAAAAGTCTGAATATACGGGAGATTGCACAGCGATGTGGCCTGAATCCACACAGTACTGCACGGCATCTTGATACACTTGAAATTCTCGGCCAGGTCAGAAAAATTGAGATTGGTTCGTCAAAAAAATATTATCTTGTCAATTCCATCCCTGTATCCGGACTTATTGATGTTGCTTCCGATCTGATTGTAATCGTAAATTCCGAGCATAAGATTGAGTATCTCAACTACTCGGCCCAGAAAAAACTTGGACTTGAGGGTCGTCAAGTTTCAGGAGAGCGGTTAGAAACTTTGAACCTTGATATCTTCTCTTCTTCCCTGGTTCTCCAGGGACTGAAGTCATATACTCCGGAGAAAATATTCCGAATTGAAATTCCGTATGACCGATGTGAAGACCATCTATGGTATTCGGTTTCAATTATGAATCTGTGCTTGAAACCAGGGTCAATATCGATAGCAATTATTGCAGAAGACATCACCAGCCAAAAAAGATCACAGATATTTCAGGAATTGATAGTATCAGTACTCCAGATCCTGAATTTTAGAGGGAAAGGAGGGGGTGATACCATAACACAAATACTTCAGGCAATCAGGAACTCTACTCTTGTAGAGGCGATAGGAATCATGTTACATACGGAATATGATTTCCCTATTTACCAGCAGGTTGGATTATCTGAAGCATTTACCAATGATCAGGCACTCCTGTATACTTCAATAAAACCAAAAAAAATGGAGCAATTCACTCAGGGAAAAGGAACACCGGTTGGTATGAATGAACGGGTATTGTCCGGAGATATTGATCATACCTATGATTTTTTTACACAATATGGCAGTTTTTATACAAATAATATAACCAACTTACTTGCATCGTACCCGGATCCGGATTCACATGAAACTCCATTGAAACGATGCAAACGAGAGGGATATGAGTCTTTGGCAATCATTCCTCTTCATTCTCATGAAGGCATTATCGGAGTACTCCAGTTACTTGATAAGAGAAAAAATGTTTTTTCTCCGGAGATGACCGAATTTTTTGAAGGGCTTTCAAATGCCATCGGTATTGCGCTCGAGCATCAGTATATGGAGAAGAAAGTCAGGGAAAGTGAGAGTAAATACCGGATGATTGCGGATAATGCAAGCGACGTCATCTGGTCAAGGGATCTTGAGGGTAATTATACTTATATTAGTCCGTCTGTCTTTCGTCTCCGGGGATACACACCTGAAGAGGTAATGAAGCATCGTCTTTCTGATGTTGTCCATCCGGAACATTTCTCGTTGGTGATGAAAAGGCTTCAAAATAATCTTAAAAAAGTTCAAAAATCTAAAAAATCTCATAGTAACAGGGCAGAACTCAAACTGTTACATAAAAATGGATCCTGGATATGGACGGAAGTCGTCAACCAGTATGTATGTGATGATTCAGGTAATCCCTTAAAAATTATCGGTGTCACCAGGGATATCTCTCAGCGAAAGAAGATCCAAGAAGAACTGGAAGGGTATCAGTCTGACCTTGAATCTGCAGTTATGGATAGGACCAAATCTTTTCAGCATGAGGTTGCCATACGACAACAGATCGAGACATTGCTCCGCAAAAGTGAACAACGACTTGCAGATATCATTGATTTCTCACCTGTTGCTACCTTTGCAATAGATTCGAAAGACACCGTAATTGTCTGGAATCATGCAATTGAAGAGATGACCGGCTTTTCTGCCTCTGACATGATAGGGAAGAAAAAAGATGCATGTGCAATTCCAATATACGGCCAGGACCACGTTATGCTCATTGATCTCCTCTTTTCCGAATCAATAAAAGATTCACTGGATTATACGCATATAAAAAGGGAGGGATTAGTCCTGAGTGCGGTCGCGACATCAGCGGTAATCAAAGGTGAGAAGAAAACCATTTGGATAAAAGCTGCCCCTCTGTATGACGAAGAATCAAATGTTACCGGTACGATTGAATCAATCCGTGATATTACTGATTTGCACAAGAGTCAACAGGAAAATGAACGACAAAAAGATCTGCTGGATGTACTCATTAATTCCTCATCAACGTTGTTTGTTGTCATAGACGCTATGGGAAAAACCCTCATGATGAACAAAGCATTATGTGATCTCCTTGAATATTCGCCTGACGAGGTTGTGGGATCTGATTACATTGATTCCTTTGTCCCTTCAAACGGAAGGCCGAAACTCGTAAAAATTTTCAACCAAATTATCAAGAATGGGAAAGAAACGCATAATAAAAACCTGATTATGAGTAAATCAGGAGAACAATATCTGGTCGAGTGGTATGGAGGGCCAGTCAAGAGATCAGGAGGTGAACCGGATATTTTTATCGGTACGGGAATACGGTGTGATCATTTACGGTAATCAACCGAAAAGTAATCCTTCACTGATAGATCATATGTAATTGTTCAGGATAGGCGTGAAGTATATTTCTCAACATGTGGTTTGAATGTTGAATAGAGGAACCGTATGATTCAGGTGAGTGAAGAGTGAATGGTGTCATGATACTTGAATCGGTGATGTGGCAATATCTCTTCATCAAAGTGTCCATAAAGTCAAATCCTTCAAAGAGTATGAACTAACTGAAAATATTATAGGGCTTACACAAAACGAAAAACCTTCATTATAATTTTCATGGAGACAGTCAGGTCAGTCACCTTCATTTCCTTGACGTCATAATCTTCGGTTGTCAGATACCGAAAGGGAGCATGATTTGTGATAGTTTTTCCCTAGGAATCACACCGGATTATCAAATGGTGTTCCAGTATGCATCGGGATGTACACCTCATCATCGGACAATCCTGTACGAACCAGAAGGTACCAGGATCTTAAATTGTGCACCTTTTCCCGGTGTTCCGGTTTCTTTTATCGAAATGTTTGTAAGAGAGAGAATTTCTTGTACCAGAAAGAGACCATATCCAGTGTTCTTTCCAAACCCTTTTTCAAATATCGTTTCTTTTTCTTCGGCAGGGATTCCATCCCCGTTATCTTCATATATAATTGTCAGATATTTTTTTTCTTCATCTGCAAAGATAAAGACCTCAGTGACATTCTTACCGTGTCTGATGGAATTATCCAATAGATTGTAAAAAACCTTCTCAAGCATGGGATCAGCAAATATCGATATTCCAAAGACTCTGGTTGTAAAATGAATAGTATCTGGCACTGATAATCTTTGAAGAATCGCATCCAGAGAGATCCAGAGAGGTTTTTGAGAGCCAAGATCCTGATACACTCTTGAAAATTCAATCTGTGAGCGGATTTTATTAATACTGTCCTTCATCTTCTGAAGATACTCGAGAGTTTCAGCTTTATTATCGGATTCCATCTCTAATAGGTAGAGAAATCCTTGAAATGTGGAGATATTATTGAGAATATCATGTCTTGTTATACTTGAAAGGAGATTTAACTGGCGATTTGCTTTTAAAACTGTTTCTTCTATGAGTTTTCTTTCGGTGATATCCTGGTTGGCCCCATGAGTCTTCACCAGATTCCCATTCTCATCAAATATCCCCCTTATCCGAACCGAAATATACCGGATTTCACCGTCCCTGCGGACAATCCGATGCTCAAATTCAGAAATAAATTCTGGATCCACCGCGTCTGAAATCTTCGCTATCTCATCGAAAATCTTCGGGAGATCTGCAGGATACACAAATTCCCGATAATATTCTTCAGCATTCATAACATATCCCCCTTCACGCTCTGCGGTGGTCATATATAGTGCGTAAAAGCGATCATTAAAGGTAAATGCCTTTTTTTGAACGTCAATTTCCCAGCTGACCAGGTTGGCCATATCCATTGCTTCAGCAAGCATTTTTTCATTATGTTCCAGAAGTTTTTCAATATGTGACCGTTCAATATCTGCACCTGCCTTAACAGCGATAATATCAATAATCCCCTGGACTGAAATACCTGGATTTATCGGATTAGATGAGAGAATACAGGCCACTCCGATGACATCTCCATTTGAGTTTTTTAGTGGTGAACCGATGTATCCACGGAAATCCCGGCCGGTAAGATCCTTGATTTTTGGAAAAGTCGTTGAAACATTATCAGGATAAAAAGTAAACCCTTCGCTTAAGGTATGCTCACATGGTGTTCCTTTCAACGGGAATGAAAACGTATCCACATATTGCCCGTCAGATATCATCGAAAGAGTCTGAACATATTCTTTATCCTCTGTGAGCTCACCAATCATGACGCAGTCAGCAAACAGCCATGAACTGATACTTTCAGCGATTCTCGTCAATGATCCTTTCCCTGTTGAACCAACAATACTGGTTACGATAGCTTTCATGGCTGATTCAGCAGCTTTTTGCTCGGTTATGTCACGGAAAACAGAGAGCATCGCTGGTTTCTGATTGAGAGTAAACAAAGAGACGCTTATGTCAAAGATTTTTTCCTGGCCCTCTCGTGAGATATAATTCGTCTGAAAAGTTGCATGCCCGTTTTTTATAATATTCGGTATAATTTCCTGAGCCCTTGCTTTCAGCTGTGGAGTATCAATATCAATAAGAGTTAGTCTGAACAGATCTTCACGTGGCATACCAAATATACTGCAGGCAGATTCATTTGCATCAATAAAATTACCCGGTCCATTCGGTGTGAGTTCATTCAGCAGAATGCCTTCACGTGCGTTTTGCATGATTAGCCGGTATCGTTCCTCCCTTTCGCTTAATGCATTCTCATTATGCTTAATCTGTGTGATATCTTCAACAGATGAAAGAATCTGGGGAACATTACGAATAACAACAATATTAGAAGAAAACCTGCAGATTCTTATTTCACCGGATTTTATGCGGGAATATAATTCCATTCCTGCCACACTTTGTTTTTCCCTGAGTGTGTTTGTAAAAAGGTTATATTTTGTTTCATCTGGAAAAAGTCCCAGTTCATGAGCAGTTTTTCCAATCACTTCTTCACGAGAATATCCCGTAATTTCAATGAACATATCATTTACATCTAAAAACGAACCATCGGCAATAGACACCAGTGTGAGAGGTACCGGGTTCTTTTTAAATAAGGTACCAAACTTTTCTTCAGAAATCCGAAGTTTTTGTTCGTTATTTTTATTAAGAGTTATATCCCGTATTGAAATCTGGATTCCTGAAAAATTACCTTCAAATATTACCGGGATTGCATAGAAATTGACAAATATTTCTGATCCATCTCTCTTATGTATCTGAATCTCTTCATTTTCTATAGATATTCCTTGTTGCGCTTTTCGGATAAATTCCGCAATGCAAAATGAACTCTGATAAAAAACAGGTTCACATGCTGTTACAAAAGGTTTTCCAGTCAGGTCTTCTGGTTCATATCCGATTATGGTTCGTATTGATTGCGAAACATAGGAAATATTCATCTGCTGATCCAGGATGAGGATGAGATCAGGAGACCGTTCTACCATTCCCCTGAACCAGTCTTCCCTTTTTCTGATTTCCTCAGCCATATGTCGCTCTTCGGTAATATCCTGTGTAACTATACTAAACTGGTAACCCTTATCAGTTTTTGTGGGAAAGACAACCTGTCTGGCGAATATTCTTTTCCCGTCTACACGAACAGCTTCGAATATTTGTGGTTTCTGTAAAACCGATTTTCCTGTTTTTAGAGAATATTGAATAGATTTTTTTATTTCGTCCAGGGTTTTTTCAGTCAGAAGGTCAGGAGGAATCATCTGATATATTAAATCCCAGCCATTCAAACCCAGAGCCTGTTGCTTTCCGATTCCGAATATTTTTTCGGAACTGGCATTCCACTCGATCACCTTGCCTTCTTCGTCGATAATTAAGATACCCTCTCTTGTTGCTTCAAAGAATGATCTTAGCCGAAGTTCACTCTCACGTAATGCGTCAACAAATTTTGTTCTCTCTGTAACATCACTGGTTATACCTCGAAACCCGGTAATTATTCCTTCGGCATTTACCAGGGGATATGACCTGCAGTTAAGAATGACAAGATGACCATCTTTATGCACAGCTGGGAGATCAAATGAGAGAATTCCCATTTTTCGGTTATTGACATTTACGAGAAGTGACTGGAATAATTTTTTACTGTCCTCTGATAAAAAAGAACTGAGAGAACTCCCGGTTAGTTCATCCGAAGTATATCCGAGTATCTCTTCACACCGGGGACTCATATAAACAAAATTTCCCCCTAGATCCATTTCCCAGATGGCATCAGGAGTTGTTTCAACAATTGCACGAAATTTGGATTCACTCTCTTCCAATGCTTCTTTTGTCTTAACCAGCTCATTGAATTGCTGCTGTCGTTCAAATTCTGCCTGCCTTCTTCGTACGGCTTGTTTTATTTTGTGTGACAGTTCTGCAAACTGTGACTTTGGTTCACCCCCTTTTTGGAGGTAAAAATCTGTCCCGTTATTGATGGCTTCAATGACAACTTCCTCCCGACCCCGACCAGTGAAGAGAATAAAAGGGATATCTCCATGATTCTCACGCAATGCTTTTAAAAATGCAATCCCATCCATACCTGGCATCTGGTAATCGGAGATGATTGCATCATAATCCCTGATTGTGAGTCGATCCAGAGCCGCAGAAGCTGATGATATCGTATCGACCTGAAATGATCCGGTACGTTCCAGGAATATTTTACCAAGAGCAAGAAGGTCCTCTTCATCATCCACATAAAGCACTGAGATCGGTGAAGACAGAATATTAATTTCGGGCATAATATCAAGGGTTAAAAGATTTCATCGTCAATAATTTTGTAAGAGAAATTGGTAATCATATATGTACATTATTTTTTTTTTCGAGATGAGCGTATAATTTAGATTTATTGTTAAGGCCCTAAATAAGTTATAATCTCATATCTTTACTCCGTTTGGGATGAAATCCAGACAGGATTCAATATTATAATTTTCATCCACGTGAGAACTATTTGCCTCATCGATGATTGCGGTAATGAAGTACTGGATAAATTTTTCATTTACACCGTGAATTCCCCGATTTTATGTTGCAATTTTTCAACCATATCAACTATCATAGCGGATGCACTCGCAATCTCTTCAGTTGCAGCACTTGATTCCTCTGCATTTGCAGACAATGAATCCATCTTATCCTGGACAGTAACGACCATCTCACGGACTATCTCAATATTCTGATTAACACGGGTTGTTGCGACAGCCTGACTGTCAGTAGCCCGGGATATTTCAGAAACGCTATTTGATGCAACATTAATGTCAGCCACCATTTTATCCAGCCCTTCTATCGTCGCGTTAACCGCCTCAATTCCTGCAATGATAGTGGTATATGATTTTTCAATAGATTCTGCAGTCTTGTTGCTCTCAGACATAAGGCCGTTGATTACTTCCTCGATATTGGATGTTGCCTGCCTAGATTCTCCAGCCAGGTTTTTTACTTCACCAGCAACTACCGCAAAACCCCGCCCGGCTTCACCAGCACGGGCAGCCTCAATCGCAGCATTCAGAGCCAGAAGATTTGTCTGACTGGCAATATCTGATATAAGTTTTACAATCTTTCCGATCTCCTGCATCTTCATATTCAGACCCCTGATCTGTTCAACAGAGGTCCCCGATATCTCCTCAACTATCTTCATCTGCCGTGTTGCATCAGACCCCTGATGTTGAGCCTGAATCCCGGAATCAGATACCTTCTTCGTAATATCCCTGACATCAGCAGCACTTGCTGCAATTTCCTCGATTGATGCAGATAAATCTGAAACCTCATTGCTGATTGTCTGGAGCTGGTTACTCTGTTGAGAGATATCATCTGCTGCATGCTGACTGGTATCAGCCACATCATTGGATGCCTGAGCAAGATCATCGGTACTGTGATTAATATCTTTGATAGAACTGAGTAATGTTTCAGAATCACTGAGCATTTCAGAGAGAACTTCTCTCAGTTCTACAACAGTTTTGTTGAGATCTTCTTTCACTTCTTTGAGGGGGTCATCAGTGCTGATTGATGCCTGTGTCGTGAGATCCTTCATTGCAAGCATGGAAAGAACACGACCAACCTCAGAAATACTTTCGTTTAGTTTGATTTGGAGGTTCCGAAGATATGTTTCATCAAAAAAAACAGTAAGATATGAATCGATATTTCCGTTCTGATCAAGCAGGGGAATGTAAAAATGTCTCATATGAAGAATGCCTTTGGGTGCATGGAGTGTCAGGTTTCCAGTTCCGGATTTCCCAGTAGTTAAAACATCTTTCGCACTTGCACCTGACAGATCCGATATGGTAAACTCGGATAACTTCATCGAGAGTAACTGTTCTTTTGAATATCCACTGATATCAACTAAGGCCTGATTTATCTTTATTATCTGTAGAGATGAATTAAAAATGAGCATCAAAGCAGGATTTTTCTCAATAATTTCATCAGTTCGCTGTTTGAGGTGGATAATTTCTTTTTGTTGTTTTCTTTGTTCGGTAAGATCCTGGACAATGGTCATCAATGATGGTTTACCATTATATTCAATCCCTGCAAGGGTGACATGGCAGTCCATCAGGGTTCCGTCCAGTTTCTGATGAATACAGTCTAATGATTCCACACTTCCCGCCATGGCACGTTTAATAACTTCAAAGCCAGCCTCATCAGATGAACGTCCATCAACCTGATGAGCAGGAGAAATTATCCCAGGTTGTTTCCCAACGAGATCATTCCTGTTTTGTGCTCCAAAAAGGGAAATTGCAGCATTATTTACATCTACAAATATTCCATCAGTGATAATGAGCATTGCATATGGGGTTGTGTCAATAATGGTCTGCATATTCTTCTGGGCAATCCGAACCTCGTTTTGTTGTTTTCTCTGTTCAGTAAGATCCTGGACAATGGTCATCAATGACGGTTTACCATTATATTCAATTCCTGCAAGGGTAACATGGCAATCCATCAATGTTCCATCCAGTTTCTGATGGATACAGTCTAATGACTCCACACTTCCGGTCATGGCACGTTTAATGACTTCATAGCCAGCTTCGTCAGATGAACGGCCATCGGCCTGGTGAGCAGGAGAAATTATCCCAGGTGGTTTCCCAACAAGATCATTCTTGTTTTTTGCTCCAAAAAGGGAAATTGCAGCATTATTTACCTCAACAAATTTTTCATCCGTGATAATGAGCATTGCATATGGGGTTGTGTCAATAATGGTCTGCATATTTTTTCGGGAAATTTCTAACTCCTTTTTAAGACTATTTTCTGTAGTTATATCTTCTATTACGACCATTATAGATGATTTACCTAGATATTCAAATACCTTTAGATCCACTCTTGTAATAAAGGATGTTCCTTCAAAATTTTGATATGTCCATTCGAAGACCTCATGGGAACCAGTAAGGGCACGTTGAATAATTTGATGAGCAAGATCACCTGATGATCTTCCATCTGGCTGATGAAGAGGTGATAATATTGCCGGGGTTTTTCCAATGATTTCGCTTCTCATTCTGGCATTAAATAATTGTACCGCTGCTTCATTAGCCTCAATGACCACTCCATCAGCGATGATGAGCATGGCATATGATGAGTTATCAAAAATTGCCTGCATGTTAGCATCAGGATCTGGATTTTCATGATTTGTTATTTCAGATGACATGATCTTCTCGCAACGTACTATGTTTCGTTTGTATCAATAACATAAGAATTTTAAAATAGTTTCCAACAGTAATACCGGGAGTGCGAATGGAGGTCAGATTATCGTGGTATAATGCATCTGACATCTCTTTAGGCTTTCATATTACCAAATTCCAGAGTAACACTACCCGCTAATACGACTAAAATGATGAGGGAACAACCGATGAGTTACTTTCAGAGGCACTCTGAACAGTATCTGAAATATTTCAATCATCCATTCTTCCTCATACCAGGATTGAATGAGGAACTCTTCCCATTGCAGATTTGATCCATGAATGTCTAAGAATAATGAGTCTCATATGATTAATATAGGGGTGTCAGTGCACATATGTGCACATTTAAATATAACAACGAAAATTTCATGACAATCTGATTCAGTTCATGATGAAATCCTGAACATGTTGACTTGATAAAACTGAATACCGCTACGTAAATGTCATCCATCCCATGATACATCCACAGGGTTTTTTCAGCTGGACCCTCAAGTGCCATGACAGAAACAGACTCCATAATCTACCATGAATCATGAGTGAAAAATGTCCGGGGGAAAGAATTTCAATTTAGAGATTTCACAGGTTCGGAGCCAATATATTCCCGTTTCTCTTCCTCTACGACAAAGTACCTGTCTTGAGATTAAGAGACGGTGAACTTTCCCATCTGGGTAGAGATATTCTGAACCGATGCCGCTGCATCCGAGATCGCCTTGGTGATCTGATCGATGGAAGCAGTGACCTCCTGTGTCGCTGCTGCTGAGTCTACTGCCTCCTTAGCGGTCTGCTGCACCAGGCTTTCCACTTCGTGAACACTTGCCGTGATCTCCTCAACCGCAGCTGCCTGCTCTTCTGTCGCCCCGGCAACCTCGGTCATATTATTGTGAACCACATCAATTGCTTTCACTATCTCGTTGAACACACTGAGGGTCTCAGTAACCGCTTCGTTTCCAGCTTTCACCTCAACAGAAGCACCCTTGTAAATCAGATTGAGATTTTTCTCCGTAAGAACTTTGCAATCAGCAATGTAGGTATATTCCCCGAATTCATCTCCGTAGACGGATTGCAAGGCAGAAAGCATGAGATTATTGTATTCACAGTCTGCAGTGTTTCCATCTAATATCTGACAAAAGAGTACGAGACCATCACCATCAGTTACTGATCCTGACATTATTTGTTTCAGATCTGCTCTCTTTTCTTTACTTACACCATATGTAGGCCTTATTACCGTGGAAATTTCCTGAGGTTGAGAACATTCATATTCACCGGTAAGAACATGGGATGTTGTGTCTGAATGAAGGTAAGTATTAGGCGGAAGGTCAAATGTTGTTCGAACGGTTAATGAAATCGAGCGATACAGAGTAGAGCACCCATATTCATATATTCGGTCAAGAAGCTGACCAAAGAGATCATCATTGAGAGATTCAGGGTCAATTGATTCGCCAACAAGGTAGGTCAGGTCGATACCCGCGAAGGCTTCATGGATACGGGATAGTGCAACCTTTTTTCTGGAAGGGACAAAAACGGAAAGAACCATTATTTGAGCCAGAACCCCGGGGCTGTATTTCCATTGGGCCGGATCCCAGCGTAGTCTTTCGTTGATGATTTCCTTGAAGTGAAGGCGGTTAAGGTATGAAGCAATTACGAGGAGGGAGAAAGGAATGATAAGTGAATTATCCTCTTTTTCATCAGAGATTCGACGCAATTGATCGTCAAAGGATTGTTTGGTCCGGGTTACGTGGGCCGGTTTGGCAGTCCGCTTACTTGCAGAAGTGTGTCGACGAGACATTCTGCTTAGTTAATATTATATTCTGAGATATATATGTAAGCTTTTATATATGTCGAGCGAAGACCGGCCTTCATAAATTATCCAGTTTTTTTAGGGGGGGAGCGGAATGGGAATTAGATTTAATAAATATTGGACTTTTGCAGAAAAATTAAGATGAATTCTGAAAAAAAGAAAGGATTATCTGCGTTATATTAATACCTGAACAGAGGAGATCGGGTACACTACTCTTTAAAAAAACCGGCGACCAGCAAGAAGATCTTTCATACCCAGTGCTACCAGTTGCTTTGATATATCTGTCGTCATATTTACGAAAAATCGCTCTATCTCTTTTCCAAAATCTGCTTCCAACTTATGAACTCTTGAAAGTTTTCTCGAAAAATCTGACATCGATAGTCACGTTTGAAGATTCGGAAGAAGTAATCATCCATCGAAGAACTGCCATTAGCCGACTTTGATTGAAGTTTTTATCGGTTATCACCAGCTATAAACCGCCATCCCCCGTTCAGCACCCGAATTTCAAACCGTGCTCCTTTTCCCGGTATTCCGGTTTCACTGATGGTAATACCGGTAATATCAAGGATCTCACGGGAAAGATTCAGACCAAACCCGGTGTGCTTATAATATTCACGGTTAAATATCTTTGATTTTAATTCTACCGGGATACCAACTCCATCGTCCTCACAAACGATAGTATATCCATCACCTCCTTCAAACCCTGAAAAACGGACTCTGGTGAGTGTTTCCCCATATCGGTTTGCATTATCAATCAGATTAAAGAACACTTTCTCCAAAAGTGGATCGGCATAGACTTCAATCCCTGATATCTCAACGAGAATCTGAATCTCAATAGTAGGAAAATGCACAATCACCTTCCTCAACACTGCATTGATGTCCTGCCATACCGGAGAATGGACACCGATATCTTCGTAATCCCGGGTAAATGCAATCTGACGCTCTATGTTGAGTGAAGACTGATAGGCGTTCTCGATATATTCATGGGTAATTGGATCCAAATCACTATCTCGTGCTAATCCGAGATATCCAAATAATAGTTGAAGTTGATTTCCGATATCGTGCCGGGTGATGCTTGACAATAAAGTGAACTTGTGGTTCACCGTTCGAAGTGCTTTTTCCCGTAGTTTGCCTTTTTCTATCTCCTCATTAAGTTTTTTGTTTGTGTCAGATAATTGGATGGTGCGTTCTTGAACCAGTTTATCCAGGGACTCAAGGGTCAGGGTAAGTTTTTCTTCAGCATCCCTTCGCCTCTTCAGCTCTTTTTGTAAGGTGATACCCCAGATCAGACCCATCAGGATAACAATAAGTAAGATAACAATACCTGTCCGGTATATTCCTTCGTCGATCTGCTCCCGTGTTTCAAAGATTCCTTCTGTGGGTCTCCAGTTGGTGAGAATCTTCTGATAGGTACCGTCGGCTTTAATGATTCGCAACGCTGCATTGATCTCATTCAGGAGCCGGGTATTTCCTTTTTTTACCGCAATCGAAGAGTTGGAAAATGCAATTGGATCACCGATTGCTTTGATGTTGCGGATAGAATGTGTTGCAAGAACATAGGATCCTACCCGGTAATCGACAACCACTGCATCAAGAGAACCTTCATTCAGGCGTGTAAACCCTTCATGAAAATCCCGAATCGTGGTTACATCAATGAGCGGGTCGGTTCCTAACACCTTCTGCGGCAGACCACCTGGTTCGACACCAACGGTCAGCCCACGAAGACTTGTCGGTCCTGATATGCCGATGGTATCTGAAAGGGTAAAGATAGAAAACTGTGATTCAAGAAAGGGATCGGAAAAGTCAAATTTTTTCAGGCGTTCATCGGTCGGGTTGATCTGAATTAACGCATCTGCGTCACCTGCGGCAACAAGGGATTGTGCCTCTGACCAGTTCATCGCCCGGATTTCAATGGGCTTAGAGATATGTTTCTCCAGAGCGTGAACGATGTCCACACCTAATCCCTGGGGGGTATTCCCGTCCAGAAACACAATCGGAGCGATATTCATATTACCGAGGAAAAGAAGGGTGGAATTATTGGATGGTTCACGTATTTCGTTTGAGGGTAGTATTGTGGCGGTACATGCAATACTAGAAACCATGAACATGAAGAGAACACTGATGAATACATAATTGGAATTTTTCATGATTGATCCCTACAATCTCCCATAATTATGGTATGCATATAAATGGCTCCTCGTCGTTTCATGTGGGTAAGTTAAATTTCAGATTCCCATGTCGCAGGTAAATCATGGTCATAAAATTCTCATCATTCCGATATCCCCTGGCATTTACCTTAAGAGCCTGTATCATACTGTTTAGACTTTCAAGTAATCCATTTGAAAATCGGTCTTCAAAATAATGTATGATGCCATCCCAATGATATTTTATGGTTTTCACAACCTTTACAATTGCTGGCAATTTTGAATGGGTAGCCCAGAAATACCATTTTTTAAAATAAATATGAGCAGCTTGATGATCTTCCATCTTCCAAAACATTAGCATAGATAATTTGAGATTGTAAGCCCGAACTGTTTTTAAATTCATATCTTTTAACCTCCGAGTTACTCAATTTGGTTTTGCGTTAAAGAAGATGGATTTTTAAGCCATATATTGCGGGTATTACTTAATAATTGATTCCTTTGGCTCTCTATTCTTCTTACCTCATCCACCGCTTCGTTCACTAATTTCATGACATCGAATTTATCAAACACGATCGAACTTTGTGGAAACTCTTCGATAATCCCTTTAATGAACGCAGGAGACATATCACTACAAATAGATTCAATTTGAGTTGGATCCCCTTTATGGATTTTCAATGAATTCGAAAACGATTTTAGTACGGATGAATCTTTTCCAGTACAGATGTGTAAAATGGACCCAGTAACCAGATCCGCAAAAACTGAAATGTATTTATGTCCTTTCTTCCGGGAGGTTTCGTCAACACCAACCGATGTAACCTTTGAATAATCAGCCTTATTCAGAGCATCTTCAACATAATGGGCGACTACTCTCCAGATTTTTTAATCAGGAATATGTAACTTCTCAGATATCTGTGAAATCTGCATAGCAAATAATGCATAAAAAAGTGATTAATCCAATAATAAAAAAAAGAAATTTCTTTTATTCATAAATGGTATTGATTTGAATACATAATTAGAAAATTGGATTAATCTTGTTTATACTCCACCACCCCAAACAAAGCCGCCTTCCTTCTCGGCCACTCCCTCTTCACTTTCACCCGGTTTGAGTAACACTCATAACCCATCCCCCACTGTTCATACACATGTATTTCGATGGCGATTTCCGGCATTGCATGATGTGCCAGTCATGTTGGGCATACGAATACGATTTCATACATCCAGTCAGATGTAAGATTGACAGATTTGACAAAAACCGACCTGATGGTATCTCTCCGGAACGGTTAAGGCACCAGGTTTTTGTGGAGGATAGGAACCTGCTTAAAACCTGGAAGTGTGAGTTCAGGTATACAAAAGAAGAGGTCGAAAAGATAAAAGCGGGCAAGTTCAAGGAGGTTCATGTAAGCTGGGACCATGCAAAGAAGATATTGGAGAAGGTCCAGGAGATTATAAAAAGAAAAAAGTTTGTCAGACACATGTCTGCCGGATGTGGACAAGCTCCCTTTTCCTCATGTATCATGTCTGGAATATAGAATAGACTTTTTAATGATGCCAGATTTTTCATATATTTCGGACGGGATAATTTTTTTGAAGGGGAGAATAATGAAAGGAACACCAACTAAGAATTATTCTGCGAAATCGCTCAAAATTTGAAAATAACTATAAATAAATTTTAATTTAACCGTATTTTTCAAAAATGTTTGCCTCACTTTTTATCATACCAATAAAGGGAAACGAATAATCTACCATATCAAGTTTGAAATGAGAAGATATTGCATTATATCGTTTGATCTTTATATAAGTAATAGCAATATATTAGCTGCGCTAATTTTGCATTCAAAAATGAGGTTGCACGACTTAGAATCGCGATCGATCAACAAATCTCACATGTATACCCATTTTTAATCAGGCGTCCCTTCAGGACAGTTTTTCTACAAAAACGCACAGTAGGCATTTAATTGCGCTCGATCATGTGAAAGGGCTCCTAACCAGCCCTGGACGACGTTATTTGACCGCGATATCACAAAATTGTTGTGATATTAACAACCAGGCATTCAGCCATTTTATCGCCGAATCTACTTGGGATCACCGTGTTATTGCCACCTGATTCTTGACCAGGACTGCCACTTCAATTTTGACCAGCCCTTTTAACAACACATATCAACTCCCTCCGCATGTAAAAGGAGGTGATAGGCAGGTGAAAACGATGGAAGACATCCATACAATAATCACATCTTACAATCGATGTGGTTCATACAGCCAGGTGGCAAGAGAAATGCACGTATCCCGTAATACCATCAAAAAGTATATCTGAAGATATTATGAGGTCAGATCCGGTATCCGGGATGAGATCCTTTTAAAATATCAGAAAATTGGAAGGGAATCAGTTATTTTTCATATGTATTATTAATCGGGTGTGAATAATCAGGAATTACAGGAATGCTTGTGAAGAAATCCTATTTATTCCGATTAATCCATCGATTGGGTTTTCTGTGAAAATTCAGCACCGCAAGGATGATGATGATCCCGTCTGTCTTTCCGGGTGAATATTATATCCCGTATGGAAATCTATTCAGGATACACCTACGGGTATGAGTTGAAAACTGGGCATATGATTCAGGGAATTGTAAATTCTAATTATTGCCAGATACACTTCATGACTGAATTCTATTCCAAGTCCTGGACGACAGTTCTCATAATATGATACTACCTGCAAGAGTTCTTGTTCTGCTTCGGGATGAAAATAGAAATTCATTGATTTAAAGCGCTTTTAATATTGGAAAATACTTTATTACCGGAAATAGGGGTAACAGATCCGGTTTCCAGGTCTGAAAATCTCTTCTCCCCTTCTTCAGCCCAGAGACGATCCATTTCCGGATCAGAGGGAAGGTTGAGACTCTCTATGAGGCGATCAATCAATTCTATCCGTTCGTGAGCAGGGAGGGAGAACACTTCCTGTTCAATTTTCTTGGATATGGATGTCATTTTACTAATCACTTATATGCATTCCAGATATTTTTAGTCTACCGTCAATCAAATTAATGTACGGGACTTCGTATTCAATCTATTCAGAGGAGCAATCAACTTCCAGGACAACTCAGTCATATTCTTAGCTAGTCTTCTACAGAGAATACCGACCCACAATTGTAACAGAGATAATGAAGAGCAGTTTATTTCAATTTTCAACTTTTACTACATATCCAGAGTATTCATTCCAGGATAGACTGATTAGAGATAAATTAGAACTTCATAATCCGTAGAAATACAATGAGGGAGGAACTCTCTCTAAAAAAAATATATCGTTTAAAAATATCTTTTCACATTTCACGCAGTTATTGGCCCTGCCTGAAAATCATAAACATTTACTTATACCCATTTTTAAGCATCTGTTAGTAATTTCAGTACGTCTGTCCTGAATCTCTTCTGACAAATATTCTTCACCACATACCAGGCAAACCATCACTGGAACGTTTCTGAAAAGAAAACGCAAACCCTTTTTTTTTTCAAATGAGACAGTAGTTAAACCGTCAAACGTTACTCCTTCATTGCATTGAATGCACTTCATTTCTTCACCTTGAATGTATAGGTCTCATCCTAAAGTTCCGGATCGGGTGGCAAATGGGGAAGGGTGACTTTTGTAACATAAAAGTCACTAAGAACATAGAATTTTCGGGAAATACTCAGGACTTAAATCAAATCGGACAAATGAAAATAGAAATTATTCCCTTTTTGCATTCATTTCCAAGACTACAGAGTCAAAATCATTACTTAACCATTTCTTTCTATCTTTAGTATAATCTCCATGACCTTCATTATAACTCCGGATATATCGAGCTGCATCTACCGGACCAAGATCATCCACCACACCAAACAGCGCCGCCTTCCGTTTCAGCCACTCGTTGATCATCCCCACTACCTGACTCCGGATAGACAGGAATTACAATCCATTGGCTGTTAACTTTTCTGTTTTTGCACTGGGGAATTTTATTCCGGCACAACCGGGGAAAATTATCCTGGTGAGATTGGGGGAAAAAAACCGGCGGTGATAAGTAATCCTTCTGCTGTTATTCGACTTGAGAATTCTAAGATGGTTTAGCAAGAAGAATTTTATGATACGTACGAAAATTCCAGTCAAGGAGGTCGAAGCCTTGGGAAATGTAAGGCTACAGGAGTTTGAAAGCCGGATTTTATGAATATTGTTTATTCACAAATTTTAAGTAATCTGTGTTCCATTGATCGATTATGGATGAAATTACCATCATTAACATCCCTCCTCAGCAGGTAATGGGGATCACTAAGACAGGAACATATGGGATAATACCAGAACTCCTTTTGAAAGTCTACGAATCCATTGTGGATAAGAAACTGACAATCACCGGTGCACCGATGTTTATCTGCCACGAAACCTGCCCGGAAGCAGTAATGGAGGCGAATGAGAAAGGAACTGCTGTTGTGGAGGTTGCCTGGCCTGTGTCCGGGAGTTCTGATAATTCCGGTGAGATCAAAATGTATGAACTCCCCGGAGGAAAAATGGTTCGGGCTTTTCACCAGGGACCCTATGAAACTTGTGAACCAACATATTACAAAATATTTGACTGGATTGATAAGCAGCACCTTCAGATTGCAGGCCCAATCAGGGAGATCTACCCCAATGATCCCAGAGTGGTAAAACCCGAAGAGATACTAACCGAGATCCTTGTTCCTGTCCGGTAAATTTTTTCAGTATGGATACCAGGGAAGTGAGATAACAAAAATTTCAATTTTGATGCCATAAACAAGATGTTTTTGTACCATAATTGGGCGGTTACATGAAGTTTGATGGAAAACCCTTCAACGGTCAAATACCAATTACCGAAGAAATTCTGAAAAAAATTTGATTAAGATAGTGGCTGAGCTCAACGAGTGTCTGAAGTCAAAGTGGCAAAACTTAGGTTACAATACTTTATACAAAGTAATACTCCTACCAATGCATACATTATCCCTTATCTCGAAAATCCTGCTATATGAACGCAAATAACAATCCATCACCAATCCTCATCGAAATTGTCACTTCACAGAAAAAAGAGATCTACGTTATCGCTCACTAACACGGGGCATCAAATATCAAAGTCTTCGGTTCAGTTGCCCGGAAAGAAGAAACACCAGATTCAGACATTGATCTTCTGGTTGATATGAATGAACATGCAAGTCTTCTTGATCTGGCACGATTGAAAAATGATCTTGAAGATCGTATCGGAAGAAAAATAGACATTACAACAAAACCTGCACTTCATCCTATGGTAGCGGATTCTATCCTGAAAGAATCAATCCCACTATAACACAGAAATTTACCCTGAATTCATAAAGGACCGAACCGGAAAATCGAATATCAACTCAACATAAGCCCGGATTCCCCAGTTTACTAGATCTATAACCCATCATATCTCTCTTCCCGCTCCATTTTATGCGTCCTTCCCACCCATCGGACCCGGAAAACTCCCCCTATATGAACCCTCCATTGCGGCATCTCAATCGCCTCTCCCCGGACCAGCGACAGGACAATTCCAAAACCCTGTTCCCCATGGATCATGCCGCACAAAAACCACCTCATCATCATTAAAAGTTCATACGGTTTTTAACAAAAAGTCCAAAAATCCGTACAATATTTTTCTACAGGATAAAATTTATTATTCAAAACCCTGCCCATATTGCGCGGAAATATCCTCATACCATACTTCCGCGATCATGAAAATTGACCACTTCCATCACTTCTCACTCTAAAGCATTTCGGTGATCCGGCCTCCCGCAATGTCAGTAATTATCTACTAGTTTTCAGACATTTCTGGGCACCATCCATTCCGGATAGTGCAGGTGATACAATCACAGAAAAAACTCATGGGCAAAATCAGAACAGATTGAAAAGAGAACACCCCCACCGAATCAGAAAGTTTGGTCGCTGCCCGATATCAGCGGGGGCAAGTAGGATGTATCATCCTGAAACTTCATTATCTTTCTTTTCCTTTATAAATCTCCATACTTACTCATCCGGCATTCGGGGAGGAATCATCCATGGATAATGCCGGACGTGGAGGACGGGTAGCCAAGTATACCGCCCAGTCTCTGCTCAAAGCCGCCGGATTTACTGCAGAAAAAGTAACTGGCAGGTCCCGGACCTTTGACATCATCGCATGGAACTATGATGAAATCATCGGACTTGTTATCCGGACATCCCGGTCAAAAGGTATATCCGGATTCTCATCGCTCGTAGCAGAACTGGGAAAAATCGTGCAAAAACGAAAGTTTCCCGGAGAGATCCAGATATGGATATTGCAGTCACATGAATGGAAACGATACAAGGTTCTCCCCGGTGGAGCCCTCCTCTGCTCCGGGAGATTGGCATGAACATCCATGAAACAGACGAAGTCATCTTCGCCGCTCATGCAGCAATACCCGAGCATTCAACCCTCGTATCCAGAAGAAGCATAGAAGAACAGATAGTAAAAAACCAGGACATCTACCCGATTCTCTACCTGGCAAACACAGAATACCGGAGACGGGTCATCAGCAAAGTCATGAACAGCCGGTACCCGGCATGGAATAAAACCGGGGGAGTGCATAAAAGTTCATTTGTGTGGAAAATCAGGAATCCGGAGGAAAACCAGTGAGCGGAGAAGAGATCTCCCAAACTCTCTCCCTTCTCTTCACCAGGGGAGATGTCATGGAACTTCGGGCTCTTCGAAGGTCCGGTGGCATGGCATCAGGATACTACACCGACAAGGAAAAACTCGTTCAGGATGCCGGGGTGCTGGATAACACTACAGACATCGCCGGGATATATGTCATCCTCAATAAAATAAACCCGGATCTATTGGCCAGGCGTGCAAACCGAATAGACATGCGGCTTTCGAGAGATGACAAGGCCACCGGAGACGAGGATATCATCAGAAGACACTGGCTGCCCATTGATATCGATCCGAAACGACCCTCCGGCATCTCTTCCTCTGAAACAGAACACGAAAAATCACTCTGGAAAGCCAGAAAAATCCGTGATTTTCTCACCGAAATGGGATGGCCTGAACCAATCCTCGCCGACTCCGGAAATGGAGCCCACCTGCTCTATAGAATTGATCTCCCCAATGATCAGGAGAGCAATACCCTCATTAAAAATTCTCTTACCGTCCTCTCAACATTCTTCTCAGATGCAGAATCAGACATCGACAGGGCAGTCTCGAATGCAGCCCGGATATGGAAATTATACGGAACCTTATCACGAAAAGGAGACTCAACAACCGATCGTCCACACCGGAGATCAAAACTCCTCAGGGTCCCAAAAACACTGGAAATCGTAGAGTCCGGCCAGTTATCCGCCCTCAGATCACTCCTTCCTTCCCCGGAAAAAATAATTGCAGAATCAAAACCAGGAAGAAATTCAACGGCCCTGGACCTTGGAACATGGCTGCGTGACCATGGCCTTTCGTTTCGGGAAAAACCCTATTCCGGAGGCAGGATCTTTCTCCTTGATGCATGTCCGTTCTCATCCGCCCACAAAGACGGGGCTTATGTCATACAGTTTGATAATGGTGGGATCTTTGCCGGATGTCACCATAACTCCTGTGGCGGGGGAAAACAGCGGTGGACAGAACTCCGGGAACAATTTGAAGGACCACGGCCAAAACGGGACTATGAAGCACGAATAAAACAAGGAATCCGGGACCGGGCGAAAGCCAGGGTAAAACGAGACGGATACCAATATGGATTAGAAGAAAATTTAACAGAAGAAATCCCGAATAAACCAGACAAAACGAGTGAAAATCCAGACGATACCCCTGGAAAACTAGCGACCGCCTACCCACCTGATATCTTGCAAGAAGCATGGGAAATACTCAAAACCGGCGATCCCCTTGCCTATTCACTTGAGACCTTTGCCAGGGATCATGAAGGCGACCAGATCGTTGCAGAATGTTTAGCCCTCTCTCTTGCATCCCGATCCATAAAAAACCCGAAATCAAAGGGACTGCACGTATCTGTCACCGGAGTGAGTGGAAAAGGAAAAAGTGATGCTTTTGATGTCATGCTTTTACAGGTCCCCAATTCTTCCCGGCTTGGCCAGCGGTTGAGTGATAAGGCGCTCTTTTATGCCGAAAACCTCCGGCCGGGGATGGTCATCACGCTCGATGATACCGGCCTATCAGACCAGATGCAGGAGATTTTGAAGGGAGTTACCAGCAGTTTTCAAAAACCCTTCCAGTATCTCACGGTGAACACCGACCGGAAAGCAAAGACCTGCACGATACCGGAACGGTGCCTCTGGTGGATTGCAAAAGTCGAAGGAACCGGAGATGACCAGGTACTCAACCGGATGCTCACCACCTGGATAGATGACTCGGCAGAACAGGACAAAAAAGTCCTGCACCGGACCCTTGATGCTGCAACCGCACTTCCCGGAACAGAAACAATACTCCGGACAGAACTCAAAGTCTGCCAGGCTATGTGGGACATCATCTTTTCACCGGTCTGGGTTGTCATCCCGTATGCACAGCAGATTAAGTTTAATTCCATATCCAACCGGAGAAATCCGGACATGCTCATCGATCTCATCCGGGCCCATGCCATCATGAACCAGTACCAGCGGAAGAGAGAGGAAATAAACAAAATAATCTGTATTACTGCTACAATGGAGGATTTTGTCCGGGCATCTGCCCTGTATTCAAAGATAACAGGAAAAACCGGCGGACAGACAACCAAACTGACAAGAAGAGAAGCGGATGTAATTACTGCAATCAGGAACCTTGAGCAGTATGAATTCACTATCGCCCAGGTCCAGCGGGTAACCGGTTTAAGTTACAATGCCATTTACAAAATTCTCCATGGAACCTCCTGCCGGGGAGTATCCTATTCCGGCCTTTTGGAAAAATGTCCGGCATTATCCTATATAGACCGGACCGTAACCGATGAACGGGAAGGACTGAATGTAAAACGAAGGACAAAAGCCTATCTCTGGGATGACCTGTTATATGAGACCTGGTCCGGTAACGATGAGTGCTGGATTTCAGATGTGCAATCCAGAAATGATTCAGATGACGATTCTAGAGATGGAAACGGAGGAGAAGACTCAGGGTTGCATCAATTGCTGCACCATTGCAACAGCGGGAGCAATAAATCAGAGGATAATTCAGCAGGATTAAAAGAAAATAATCAAAATAATACTAATACTAAGATATATTGCAACAATACCGGTATACCCAGTGCACCTGATTGTGCTCCTGAAAATGAAACACCATCTGCAACTGAAGTTGATAATTTTGCAAGTCAGGAGAAGGAAGCCAGAGAAAAGGAACAAAATCCCATAAAACCGCAGGATATGCAGGATTTATCATTGCAACCGCTACAGCAACATGCAGCACGTGTTGCAACAACAAACCCCGTCTCCTACACCTGTGAGGATATTATCCCGATTTCTTCAGGCGGGATGAATGGAACGTGTGCTCTCTGTAATGGACACAATATAACCCACAGGCTTAAAAATACCGATATTCTGCTCTGCACCGCCTGCAAAACCCAGGTAATCCAAAGAGAGGCAGAATCAATCCGGACTCTTCCGGGTGTAATCAACATATCCGGCATGAAACGGACAAATGTTGATCATGGCCGGTGCAGCGTCTGCAACCTGCAGGGGATTTCCTTTTGGGACCAGGAGACCAAAACCGGCCTCTGTTCTACCTGCTATGAGCGGGAAACACTGCTGGCCCGGGGTGAATCCGGATGCCATTTGTAATCATATCCGAACACGAATCCGGCCAGACCAGGTATGAGAAGGTAGGACGGCTTCGTCCGGGTGAAAATGGAATAATTGAAGTTATCCGTGACGGTCATGGAGTAATCCGGAGTGTCCGGGTAAAAGAGGTTGTCCTGGCACTCAATGATCTTTTAGTAGATGGATTAAAGGCAAGTGAATCAGGAAACAGGCTGGTGATTTCCGGAGATGACGGGGGAGAATACTGGGTGCTGACAAAACAGGTCCGGGGAATGATCCGGGACTGGCCAAAGAAAAAGGCAGCATTGTTTCAGGTTTTCATGTACGGATCTTCTGGATTAGAAGAACCAAATCAAAAGGATTATTCCTTTAAGACACAATACTGAACCATTAATTAGGTTTTTAAGAATTAATCATGATACCTGTTCTCTATGTAGACGATGAAAAGCCGCTTTTGGAATTGGGAAAATCTTTTCTGGAAATGAATGGGCAATTCACAGTCGACACAACATGTTCAGCAATACAGGCTCTTGAGCTTCTTCGTTCTCCCAATAATTACGAGGCCATTATATCAGATTATGAAATGCCTGGAATGAATGGGATAGAGCTGTTAAAATCAGTGAGAAAAATTACTAATAACATTCCTTTTATTCTTTTTACCGGTCGTGGCCGTGAAGAAATCGTCATTCAGGCATTAAATGAAGGGGCGGATTACTATCTTCAAAAAGGCGGGGATACGGTTTCTTTATTCGTGGAATTATCTCATAAAGTCCGGCTTGCCGTTGATAAAAGACGATCAGAAAATGCTCTCATTCAATCAGAAGAACAGTTACGTGTCCTGATTGACCACATCCAGGACGGAGTATTCCTGGCACAGGATGGCATTCTTCTCATGTCAAATGAAGTTCAGGCAGCCATGCTCGGGTATTGTGTGGAAGAGGTATGTGGGATGTCGATTACTGATCTGATTGCCCCGGAAGACAGGGATCTGGTTCTTGAACGGCACTACAACAGGCTTTCCGGTCAGAAACCTCCTGAATCCTACGAGTATAATCTCCTTCACCGCGATGGAAAGACCAGAATTCCGATAAGAATGTCCGTAGGAATTGGGACATACCAGGACCGTCCAGCGGTTATCGGAACACTGCATTGCATGGCGAAAGAACATGAACGGGAATCCGCTTTGCAAAAGAGTGAACGAAAATATCGGGATATTTACAATAACACCGGAATCGGACTTTTTTCCTCTACGCTTGAAGGCAGGTTTCTTCAGGCAAATCCCTATGCAGTCAGACAACTTGGATATGATTCAGAAGAGGATTTCATCCAGTCTATCGGGAATATCGGGACACAATATGTTGATGTCCGGGACCGGGATGAAATATTCAGGATACTGAATACCAAAGGTTTTATCAACTCCTATGAAACCCGTTTTTTCCGAAAAGATGGGAGTATTATCTGGGGATCCATTAGTGCCCGACTTGTCAGTGATGAACAAGGGAATACGATTATCGAAGGAATTTGTCAGGACATTACCGATAGAAAAGAAGCAGAAATCGAATTATTGGAGAGTGAAAACCGCCTTCGCCGGGTATATGATTCCGGACTAATCGGGATTGCTTATTGGAATCCGGATGGTATAATGACCGATGCAAATGATATGTTCCTTGAGATCCTCGGATATACTCGTGATGAACTAAAAGCTGGTCTCATCAATGTGTCTGGTTTAGCATCCATTGAATATACTCATCCTGACAAGGAAGCGATGAAAAACCTCCCAGGATACTGTGTGGAGAAGATACTTTGTGAAAAAGAGTTTACCAGGAAGGACGGGACAAAAATTTCGGTAATCATCATAGGAACCATACTTAATGAGGACAATAATCAGCGAATAGGATTTATCCTGGATCGAACAGTCGGCGGCAACAAGTGTTACGAAACTTAATTTTCGTACAAACATTTAAATCTGAGTACATACAATAGTCCTTTTCAGGAATGGAAATAATTGAGGACTCGAATGTAACAATTGCT